>ERZ827181.403-NODE-403-length-59546-cov-6.721672_pt1 | contig 59546 bp, 55 predicted proteins | sample MGYA00519778_ERZ827181 | MGnify/ENA primary metagenome ERZ827181 (study PRJEB31778, sample SAMEA3449273) | human gut metagenome | biome: human gut; feature: human-associated habitat; material: faeces | place: United Kingdom | collected 2010/2012 ...
ACCGTCCCCCGAAAAACCTTGCTTGACCTGTCTTAAAATACACATTTTTTTAATGAAGTTCATGATATTCCGCTCCTGTCCCTTTTCAAGGGGAATTTCTCTCTTATTGTATATGCTCGGAGAGAAAAAATTTTGCGCTTTTTTGCGGAAAATCATAAAATTTTGCGGAAAATATTTTTTCATACTCCGTTTTTTCCCCGCAACCGTCCGTTTTTTCCTTAGGGGAACGTACAACGGGCGTTTTTTGTATACTCTCCTTTCCGCTTTTTCGCGCGGGAGCGGGGAGAAAAGGGGTGTGTCGGAAGGGACGGAAAGGTTTAAATTTTTTTCTCTTTTTCGGATTTTCCCGAGTGACAGAAAAGGAAGAAAAAATGCGAAAAAGTCCGAAATTTCTTTTTGTGTCCGCCATCACAGCTTTTCACTCGGCAAAAAGCGAGCTTTCTTCTTTCCGACGCTTGACAAGAGAAAGGCAAACGGCTATAATAAATAAAGTAATTCGGAAAAATTTTCCGGGCGGGCGAAACAAAGCCGTTCGGACGGACGCGGGAGGAAATATGGGAAAAGAAAGTCTGGAAATCGCGCTGATAAAATACAACAAGAAAACGTGGTGCAAGAGCGCTCTGCTCGGCTTTTTCATCGGGCTTGCGGTCATCGTTCCCGGAATCAGCGGCTCCACCGTCGCCATTATCTTTAAATTGTACGATCAATTTCTCTATGCGGTGGGGAACCTTTTTAAGCAGTTCAAAAAATGTTTTATGTTCCTTCTGCCCATCGGCATCGGCATGGTGGTGGGAGTGCTTCTGGGCTTCTTTACGGTGGAAAAGCTGTTGGGACTTCTTCCCTTCGCCGTGGTGGGACTATTCGCGGGACTGATGAGCGGCGCTTTCCCCGCCGTCAAGGACGAGCTCAAAGGCGCGGCGATGAACGCGAAGCGCATCGCGCTTTTAATCGTAGGCATACTCATCCCGATCGCCATCGGCGTCGTTTCCGTCGCGCTCAACACTTCCGACGCGTCCGAAGCGGCGACGAACGTCTTTGCGTCCGTCAAATGGTGGCAGGTGCTCCTGTGCCTTCCCGTCGGGTATATCGTCGGCGTCACGCAGATCGTCCCCGGACTGAGCGCCACCGCCGTGCTCATGGCGCTCGGATGGTTTAAATCCCTCGTGGACAGCGTCAGCCTTACCTTCTGGAAATCCAATCCCGCGATTTTGCTCGTCTATGCCGCGCTGGTCATCGGTTTCCTTCTGGGGCTTTTCACCTTTTCCAAGTTTTTGAATTATGTGTTCGGCAAAGCGCGCCATACCGCGTATTCCATGATCGTCGGACTCTCATTGGGCTCTATCGTGTCCATGTTCTATAATCCCGATATTTTCTCGCAGGCGTATATCCCTTGGAAAGAGAGCGGCGTGGAAGCGTTGGATCTCGTGCTCGGCATCGCGCTGTTCGCGGTGGGAGCAATCTGTTCGTATATGCTGGTGCACTATCAGCGCAAAAAGGACGCGGAGGCGGCAAAAGCCGTTGAAACGGCGCCCGCCGCGCAGCCAAAGGCGGATTCCGACGCCGACGGAGAAAACGGATAAAAGAAAAACGACCCACCCAGGGCTTTGACGAAAGCCGTTTGGGTGGGATTTTTTAGGAGAGGAAGACGGGGGGAAAATGAACGCCTGGGAAAAGTTTGTCGATAAAACGCTGGATAAGTTTCGCCTTGCGGCGGGCGGGCGCGGATATACGTGCGACTCGTGCGGAAAGGAGATTTTCGAGTACCCCCGCGAAAGACTGTGCCCGAAGTGCCTCGCGGTTTTGCAAAAGAGCGAAGGCGAAGCTTGTCCGAAATGCGGCAGAAAGACTTGCGCGCCCGGGGTCTGTTTGGAGTGCAAGGCGAAAGCGCCGCTCTTTACGCGCGGGATTTCCCCGTTCGTCTATCAGGGGGAAGCGGCTTTTCTTCTCAATCGTTTAAAGAACGGAGAACGCCATCTCGCTTTATTTTTCGGGGAAAAAATGGCGGAAAAAGTGAGGGCGGAGTTGCAAGAATCGGAGCTGCCGAACGTCGTCGTGCCCGTGCCCATGAGCGAAACGGAACGGAAAAAACGAGGGTACAATCAAGCGGAAGCGCTCGCCGTGGTGGCGGCGGATTGCCTGAACTTCGACCCGGACAAGGAGCTTCTCGTCAAAACGCGGGAAACGCTGCCGCAAAAGCGGCTTTCCAAAGAGGAGCGGGAGAGGAACTTGTCGGGCGCCTACGCGATAAAGAGAGGAGCCTCGTGCAGGGGGAAGCGGGTCTTGCTCGTAGACGATACCATGACGACGGGAACGACGGGCAGCGAGTGCGCGAAACGGCTGTTCGACGCGGGAGCCGCAGAAGTGTGGCTTTTGACGGCTGCCGCCATGCCCGAAAAAAAGTGAAGATCTGTTTCGTCAGGAAAAAGAGGCTTCTATATCGAGCGCCATAAAAAAGGGATCCGAATTTATTTCGGACCCCTTTTTGTAGGAGAGAAACTTTTATCAAAAGCTTTCCGCCGCGGCGGAAGGGAGGAATGGAGGATTATTCGATGGCGATTTTCTTCAAGGCTTTTTCTTCTTCCTTATACTTGGGCACGACTACCGTCAAAATGCCGTTTTCATACTTCGCCTTGATATTTTCTTCGCGGATGCCCTCGCCCACATAGAAGGTCCTCGACATTCTGCCGTACGTTCTTTCACGGAATACGTAATTGGAATTTTCGTCCTTCTCCGTTTCCTCGTTATTGCGCACCGCTTCGATAGTCAGATACCCGTCCTGCAAAGAGATATCGATATTGTTTTTATCGATACCGGGCAGGTCTACGCTCAGCGTGTATTCCTTGTCGTTTGATTTTACGTCCGTTCTCATGACGGAATAGTTATTGTCAAAAAAGCCGCTGAAAGGTTTTAATAAAGAATTTAAAGAATCGGAAGTCAGGTATTTCATAATAAACATCTCCTTATTCATGTATTTTTTTAATGGATTCCGAGGAAGCGTTCTTTCCTTTGGCGCCCCTTTTCCGAGGTTTCTTTGCGGATTTTTTTCTTCCTTCGAACACTTTATATATAAGCCGCTTTTTTTCCTTTTAAACATCTTTTCGTAAAATTTTTTTGGTTTTACGAAAAGTTTAAAGAAGTATACAAAAGGCAAAGGGAGATTCGTGCAAATCAGAGGTACGATGAAAAGAGCCGCCCATAAACTAAATTTTGGCGGCTCGCAAAAAGGCAGAGCGTCTGTCTGATAGAGGCTCTATCAAAAGGCGCCTTTTAAGTAGCCGAGAAATTCAAGCCGTAAAAATCAGTTGTCGCCGATATTTTCGGGGAGAAATAAGTCACAGTTGAAAAATTCCATAACGGTCATATCAAAACCGAGAATGATAGCAATAATGGTATCGGAGTTCATGGTCGGGCACTTATCTTTCAGGACAGTGGAAAGCGTGGAGTAGCAGATGCCGCCTTCGTTGGCAAGTTTGAATTGAGTCCAATTGCGTTCTTTCAAAAGCCGTTTGGTTCTCAAAACGATAAGTTGTTTAAAATTTTTCATAAGGGATTCCTCCGTTAAGTAATTTATTAATATCATTTTACTATGGAGGCGTGAAAACTATCTAAAAAATTCGATTTTTTTAAGAAATTGTTTTCTTTTTTTAATAATTTATTTTTACGATAATAAAAAAGCGACTCGTTTGAGCCGCTTTTATAATGTCGAAGAGTGGAGATCTTTCCGGCGATGCGTTTGTCGCCGGGACTTTAACTGCCTATACTTGAAAGAGGAGAGGAAAAGGCTTTATTGACGAAAAAAATAAAAATAGAAATTTTTATAAATTTATTTTGCACAAAAGAAAAAATCTTATGTAAAATTTTTACCTGCTTTTTACTTTCGATTATACATTACTAATGTAAAACAGACGATGGTTTTATGTAAAATTTATGTAAAATCCATCGTCTGTATCAATTTTGTCTGTATATAACTATGATTTAATTTTTCAGCATAAAGATTAAATCATGATTTGCGAACCTTGTCATCAAGCGCAAACTCAACCCACTCAGCAATATTTGTCGCATGGTCTCCGATACGCTCGAAGTATTTTGCAACCATGAGAAGATCCTCTGCCTGCTCACCATCCTCCGGATGCTCCCTGATGAAATCAATAAGCTCAGCCTTTACCTTATCAAAAAGATCATCAACCACATCATCCTGCTTCATCACTATGTGAGCCTTGTCATTGTTCTTCTCAACATATGCCTCGATTGCTCTGATAAGCATAAGCATTGTCTCTGAAGCCATGCTCTTGACATGCTCTATATTGACCCTGTATGGCTTGTCACTGCTCATCAAAATGGTCATCTCGCTGATATCGGCCGCGTGGTCTCCTATACGCTCCATATCAGTAACCATCTTCATCGCTGCAGAAATTGTTCTAAGGTCTCTTGCTACAGGCTGCTGCTGCATGAGCAGATTAAAGCACAGGCTCTCTATCTTTTTCTGCTCTCTGTCTATCTCCGAATCGCCATCCATGATGGCTTTGGCACTATCGGCATCCTGATGTATAAATGCCTCGATCGCTTTCTGGATTGACTCCTCAATCATGCTTCCCATGTGCATCATTTCTTCATTCAGCTTCTTAAGCTGCTCATCGAATTTCGATCTCATTAACCAAACCTCCCTGTGATGTAATCCTCTGTTCTCTTGTCCTGTGGATATGAGAAAATTGTCTTTGTGTCACCAAACTCAACCATATCTCCCACAAGGAAGAAGGCTGTATCGTCTGACACACGCACTGCCTGCTGCATGTTATGTGTTACAACTACAACTGTGTACTTTTTCTTTAAATCCTCCATGAGCTCCTCTATCTTTGAAGTAGAGATAGGGTCGAGCGCTGATGTTGGCTCATCCATCAAAAGCACCTCCGGCTGTACGGCAAGCGCTCTCGCAATACACAGTCTCTGCTGCTGTCCACCCGAAAGTCCCATAGCAGATTTCTTTAATCTATCTTTAACTTCATTGAATATCGCAGCACCCTGAAGACTTTCCTCAACTATCTGGTCGAGTATCTTTTTATCCTTGATGCCATGCACTCTCGGGCCATATGCGATATTGTCATATATGCTCATCGGGAACGGATTCGGCTGCTGGAAAACCATGCCGACCTTTTTGCGAAGTACGGTTGTATCGACTGATGGTGCATATATATTCTCACCATCTATCTCTATGCTTCCCTCGATTCTGACGTTGTCAACCAGATCATTCATTCTGTTGATACACTTTAAAAATGTAGACTTACCACATCCTGACGGTCCGATCAGCGCTGTCACGCTGTTTTCTTTTATGTCCATATTGACACCATGCAGTGCATGATTCTGGCCATAATACAGATTCAGGTCGCGAACCTGAATTTTGATTTTTTTCTCCATTTGTATCTCCTGCAACATGTAATAAATTTCTTGTCTTCGAGAATACATTATATGGATGCTTTGTAAAATGCTCTATCAGATGTATGTAAAATCTATGTCAAATTTTTACACACATAAATTATTCGCACTGTTTGTATTTATTATTTGTATACACTATTTATATGCTTTATAGTCGGCTTTATTAAAGTACTGTCTGGTTAAAGTATTGTATCTTTAATAATTAAAAGCTCATCCACTATCCTGTCTGCATCAATATTTGAGTAATTGATAATAAACTGATGCCTGTCTTCCTTTGGCTTACTCAGATTGAAATGGGTAATCGCCTGAAGCTTTATACCCTTTTTCAATAGCAGCTCTTCAACGGTTTTGTCCGGAATGTTCGTGTCAAACTGTATGATAAAATGCAGTCCGGAGTCATTTTCTATTACCCTGCATTCCTTTTCGGGGAAGCAGTCTTTTATGGACGAAAGCACGCTCTGGCGCTTTCTGCCGTAATGCAGCCTCATCCTGTTTATGTGCTTTTCAAAATAGCCCTCGCTGATAAAACGTGCCAGCGTGTACTGCTCGAAGGTGGATACCGTGCATGAGTAAAATGAAAGCCTCCTGTAAAACTCATTTGCCAGATGCTCCGGCAGCACCATGTAGCTGATTCGGATGGTGGATGTGAGTGACTTTGAAAATGTATTTATATAGATGACCTTTTCACACGCATCTATCGAGAGGATGGGCGGTATCGGGTGTCCGTTCATGCGAAACTCACTATCGTAATCATCCTCTATGATGTATCTGTCGCTGCTCTCGTTGGCCCATGCCAAAAGCTCATAGCGGCGGTTCACAGGCATCGTGATTCCTGTCGGAAAATGGTGTGTCGGGCTGATATGTGCTATTTGCGCGTTTGCTTTCTTTATAAGCTCCACGCTGATGCCCTGCTCATCCATCTGCACCGGCAGGCATTTTGCATTGTTGCACTCGTATATCTGGCTGATTTTCTTATAGCCCGGATCCTCCACGCAGTATACCTTGTCCGTACCCAAAAGCTTCACGAGCAGTCCGTACAGATACTCTGTTCCCGCTCCGACTATTATCTGGTCCGGGTCCACATTCATACCGCGAAACGATGACAGATGGCTTGCTATCGCTTCCCGAAGCTCTCTCACTCCGCCACACGGCGACACCGACAAAAGCTCCTGCTCCCTAAGGGAAATCGTCTCTCGCATGAGCTTTGCCCATATGGAAAACGGAAAGTTACCCGAGTCTGTCCTGTTTGATGAGAAGTCAAATATACTTTCATCCTGCTCAGGCGGCAGCTTTATGCTAAGCTCCTTATGCACCGGTGCCTTGATTACCCTGATATCTGACACATCGGCTATGAAATAGCCCTTCTTTGGCCTTGCAAACATATAGCCCTCGCCTATCAACTGGTCATATGCATTTTCAACAGTAATGGTACTAACCCCCAGATTCTTGGCGAGGGTACGTTTTGATGGCATTTTCTCCCCGGAGCTTAATTTTCCCTGTGATATATCGTTTTTGATGCACTCATACAGGCATTTGTAGAGTGGTCCGTCTGTTTTTGTGAGGTCGTAGGTCAGCATTTGATTCACCGCTTTCTGGCATTTTTATTTTCCTTATTTTGAATATTTTAATATTACCAGATGTGGCGTAATATTGCAACCATGATATATGGCTGGCATGAGCAAATACAAAAATAAAAGGAGATTTAACAAATGGAAAACAATAAGAATACTCAATACGAACTCAACAAAGGGCTTGCGCAGATGCTCAAGGGCGGTGTCATCATGGATGTCACGACTCCGGAGCAGGCCAGGATTGCCGAGGCTGCCGGTGCATGTGCTGTTATGGCGCTTGAGAGAATCCCTGCTGATATCAGAGCCGCAGGCGGTGTTTCAAGAATGAGCGATCCTAAGATGATTAAGGGCATTCAGGAGGCTGTCAGCATCCCCGTCATGGCAAAGTGCCGTATCGGTCACTTCGTGGAGGCTCAGATACTTGAGGCTATCGAGATTGACTACATTGATGAGTCTGAGGTGCTTTCACCTGCTGATGATGTGTACCATATCAATAAGAGAGCTTTCAAGGTGCCTTTCGTATGCGGTGCAAGAGACCTCGGTGAAGCACTCCGCCGTATCAACGAGGGAGCTTCCATGATCCGTACAAAGGGTGAGCCCGGTACAGGTGATATAGTGCAGGCTGTCAGACATATGAGAAAGATGAATTCTGAGATTGCAAAGCTAACTTCCATGCGTGAAGATGAGCTTTTCGAGGCAGCTAAAAATCTTCAGGTGCCTTTCGAGCTGGTTAAGTTTGTTCACGATAACGGCAAGCTTCCGGTTGTAAACTTTGCGGCCGGTGGTGTGGCTACTCCGGCTGATGCGGCTCTTATGATGCAGCTCGGTGCTGAGGGTGTGTTCGTCGGTTCAGGTATCTTCAAATCAGGCGATCCTGCCAAGAGAGCTGCCGCTATCGTAAAAGCTGTGACAAACTTTACTGATGCAAAGCTCATCGCAGAGCTTTCTGAGGATCTCGGTGAGGCTATGGTCGGAATCAACGAGAGCGAGATTAAAATCATCATGGAAGAAAGAGGCAAATAAAATGAAATCAGGACTTAAGATTGGTGTTTTAGCTGTTCAGGGAGCGTTTATTGAGCACAAGCGCATGCTTGAATCTTTAGGCTGTGAGTGTGTTGAGCTGCGCAAAAAATCAGATATCTGTGATATAGACGGACTCGTGCTGCCGGGCGGTGAGAGCACTGTGCAGGGCAAGCTGCTCCGTGAGCTTGATATGTTTGATGAGCTTAAGGGAAGAATCGCAAACGGACTTCCGGTGCTTGCAACCTGCGCCGGTCTTATCCTTTTAGCTTCACATATCAGCAACGATGACAACGTATATTTCGGCACTTTGCCTGTCACTGTTAAAAGAAATGCCTACGGCAGACAGCTTGGAAGCTTTGAGGCTACAGCAAGGTTTGACAATAGCTTTGACTTTACCATGACATTTATCAGGGCGCCTTACGTGGAAGCTATTGACGACTCCGCCAAAAATAATGTGCGTGTACTCGCAGAGTATGACGGCAAAATTGTCGGCGTGCAGTATAAGAATCAGATTGGACTGGCTTTTCATCCGGAGCTTGATGATGATACACGGATTCATGAGAGGTTTTTGGAGATGATATCGGGAAATTAAATCATGTCTATATTATGATTAAAGGGTCAAAATATCTTTTGACCCTCATATCATATTATTGAATGGATATATGTGATATTACACATCTAATATAAAACATGTGATGTAGAGCATAGATGGAAAGCATAATAATATTACGCTTACACAATTGAAATGTTTGCGTGTAAAGGCCGGGGCAGATGCCCCGGATTTTGTTGTCTCTTATGCCTTATAATATTTCAATATATAATATATTTTTTAAAAACTCAAAACTCCAAAGTCACCTTAAAAAGATCGCCATCCACAGTCAGCTCCAAAGTACCATTCATAAGCTTCATAAGGCTTTCTGCAATAGACAGTCCCAGTCCGCTACCCTCGGTATTTCGCGAGCTGTCACCACGGACAAAACGCTCCTTAAGCTCATCGCTTGAAATATTAAGCGGTGTAGCTGATACATTCTTGAAGGTTATGATGGCTCCGCTGTCCTTTGGAATGATGTCAATGTACACTCTCGTGCCAGGCTGGGCGTATTTGTTGATATTGTTCATCAGGTTATCAAACACTCTCCACAGATGTCGTCCGTCTGCCTGAATCATGACAGGTGTAACGTCATTTTTAATAATTAAGTCAAGATTATTTTTCTCGAATTTTTCTTTGTATTCTCCAGCTACCTGTGACAGCATAACAGCCGCATCCAGTTCCTCCAGTTCTACATTTATGCTGCCGGTAGATGCCTTTGAAGCCTCAAGTAAATCCTGAATTAATTTTTTCAAACGTGATGACTGTCTGTCGAGAACGTCAAGATATTCGCGTACCTTCTCGTTATCTATGTCCTCCTTCTGCAACAGGTCCACATAATTGATAATGGAAGTGAGCGGTGTCTTGATATCATGCGACACATTTGTGATGAGCTCCGTCCTGAAGCGCTCGCTCTTCATTTTTTCAGAGACCGCCGCCTCTATTCCATTGCTCACATTGTTCAAATCCTCACCATGCTTTCTGAAAAACAGCATAAGCCTTGATGTATCAACGGGCTGTGAAAAATCACCGTTTGCTATAGCCTTTGCGGCGCATCTTATCCTGTCATACTGCATGATGAATGTGATAAGCAGCACAAGCTCTATAAGCTTTACAATGAAGCCAAAGCCTATAAGCTCAAGCAGACATAAAAGGCCGAATGCCAGCATACTGATCAGAAACAGCGGTACATTTCTTTCTATCCATGAAAAGCCGTATCTGATTGGAGCAAATACCATCCTGCATAGCTTTTTGACAGGCTTTAAGAAAAATCTCACAACATAGTAGCACAGTGTATGCTTCCAGAACTCATGTGCCCTAATTCTTACGTATGTTGACAGGATTGCTTCAAGCGAAACCATGGTTGCTGCCAGACAAATGAGTGCCACCACCGGAAGCTGCTTTATAAGCAAAAAGCCTGCCGGAAATACCATAAAGTCTGCCAGCATTGTCACACCGAGCATCACCTCATACGGCAACCTGTCATATAATCGTAATTTAATTTCTTCCGAATCCTCGCGTTTTCCGGCAACTACCAGCAGATATCCCGCTGTAATCACGAAACCAAGTATAAATATGACAAACAATACACTTAAATGAGCCTCTGTAAATTCCATGACGTCAAGTAAGCTGTCTGCCTGATTGAAGTAATCGCCCTTTTCCTGAAGCTGCTGCGGAAGCTTTGCATACACATAATAGTACTCAGGCTGCTCTTCCGTTGGGGTGTATGGATAGTACACAATTCCGGTATCCGATATATTAAAGGTATCCGGTAAAAGCTCATAGTTCTCATTCACCTGCTCCACAACTTTTATGATTTCATAACGGTCATAATAAATATCCTCATCATAATCGTAGTAAGAGCCGTCACTATCAAAGCCCGAATCGCCGTCATCACTCAGATTCATGCCGCACTTTATATGATTTCCTTTTTCATCGTAGCACTTTACATTTTTCCACTCGGCAAAGCCTGTAATATCAAGCGGCTGGCCTGTAAACATCTCCTCGTAGGCAAAGTATTTATTTCCATTCTCATCCGTTTTCTCAACTACCTTATATAAGCCAAGCGAGCTGTTGTCATTAGAGCCTGTCATCACCCTCACCTTTGGAATGACATAAGCTGTGCCATCATTCAGGCACAGATAAAAGAGCCCATTTGTCTTTGAATACATGATTGAGCTGATTTTCTCACTGTTCATATCGCTTGAAGCAGCACCTGACTCCTCATAGCTGCCACTCATTGCATCCCACAGATTTGATAGCCTGTTCCACTTTAAGTTATTTGCCTTGTAACTAAAAATATAATCCGGATTTGATATTTCATCTACACTTGAATACACCTTTGCAGCATCAGATTTTACATCTACCTTGTCCTCTGATGTTTCATTGCTCTTTACCACTGCGGCCTGCAGATTGGTATCGTCAATCATCTGCGAAAATGCAGTGTCATCACCGGATTCATAGTTATACACCATCTGTCTGCTATAGGCTGCTGCAATATTCGCATGAATTTCATCCCTTAGCTGTGCTGTGCTTTCATAATTGTTTGTATACACTGCAACTATCGTTGTTGCAACAAGCCCTGCCGCCATGACCGAGCACACTATAAATGCCGCCAGCTTAAGCCACAGATTTCTTGATATTTTTTTCATATCATTCACCTTCCATTTTATAGTGCTTCACTTGACAAAGCTGTATCAAGCACGCACCTATTCAGCGTCAATTTTGTATCCGCGACCCCAGATAACCTTTAAGTATCTTGGCTCCGCCGGATTTATCTCAACCTTTTCTCTGAGATGACGGATATGTACCGCCACCGTGTTTTCTGTCCCGTATGGCTCATCCTTCCAGACCTTTGCATATATCTGATTCGGCGAATACACCTCGCCCGGATGCTCCATGAGAAGCTTCAAAATATCGTACTCTGTACGTGTAAGATTTGCTGCCTCGCCATCAACTGTCACTGTCTTTGATTTATCATCCAGCTCAATGCCGCCGATTACCAGCTTTCCTACGCTTGTATTGCCCGCGCCGAGAAGCATGTATCTCCTGATTTGCGACTTCACCCTCGCCTGCAGCTCTACCGGGTTAAATGGTTTCGTCACATAGTCGTCTGCTCCGACCGTGAGCCCGAGTACCTTGTCAGTGTCCTCACTTTTGGCAGTGAGCAGTATGACCGGCACATTAGAGATTTTTCTGATTTCCACCATCGCCTCTATGCCGTCCATGACAGGCATCATGATATCCATCAGGACAAGATGCACATCATTGTGCTTTACTATGTCGAGCGCCTCCAGCCCGTTTCGCGCCGGGATTACCTCGTAGCCATCGCTGGTCAAATAAATGCTGATTGCTGATACAATGTCTTTTTCATCATCACATACTAATACTTTATACATAATTGCCTCCGGAAGTTTTATGTTGATCTTATTGTATCAATTGTAACATTAAAATCCAATTATGTAACATATTAAGATTTGTTTAAGAAATATAACTTTAACTTGGGATTTACTTCTATCCGGGTTACTGATATATTTATATTATGATTAAAGGGTATATCTGATTAATCATGAGGGACAAAATACATTTTGACCCTCATATCATCAAGAAAAGGAGTTTTCACTATGAATAATTATGGAAATGCGTCCGAAGGACTGCAAAAAATGTTTATTGCACAGGTCTGCCTTTATCATATGCAGCGTGCTGTCTGTCATTCCGATCATCAATCTGCTGGCAACTGTTGCCTCGATTGTCCTATCAATCATTTATCTGGTAGGACTTTATAATGCCGGAAAAGACATAAACGGATGTGCCAATGCGTTTGTGCTCAGTATCATCTCACTTGTATGCAATATAATATCGAGTCTTACATCATTTAACGTTCTTTTTGCGATGCTGTTTTCTGTTGCAGCAGCTGTTCTTACATTTATGGTAACTTATCAGGTGTGTACGTCTGTAAGTGATGTGGTCGGAAGCCGTGGACACAACGATATCGCAAGCCTTGGAAAAAGCACATGGATTGTATTTTTGATCGGTTCTATATTAAATGTAGTTGTTGCTATAGTGGCTGTAGTGATCCCATTTGCGGATGTTATCATAGTGGGAATGAGTGTTGTCTCTACAATGGTGCAGATCCATTGTACAGCTTTTCTATGCGACATTCCTAAGCAGGAGTTCTGCGGCTCTTTCTAAGTAGCCTACAATTAATATTTGGAATATGCTGTGAGAATTTTGATATGCTCATAATAAAGGAGTGCAGATCATTTTTACTTGTTCTACACTCTTTCTATAATCAATGGGATGGCCATCCTACTATGCATTTATCTCTTCAAGTGTCGGCATTACCGCAAGCGCACCTTTTCGTGTGGTGATAATAGATGCTGCATTGTTTGCAAATGTCAGCATTTTTTTATTTTTTCCTAAAGATATTAAGATTATTTTTTTTATATTTCTGTAATTGAACAACTATTTGATACCCATCCGAATTCAACTTTTTTTGTGGTATAATATTCAGCATTACCAGTAAAACATTTGTAATATAAACAAAAAAGCCACATACCAATTTATATCTATATACTATAAAACACCCAAACGAAGACAACCACATATTCATTGCAATACCGCCGAGCAAAAAACATATTTTATTATTTATAGGCACATTCCCCCAAAACACTCTTGTATAATATTTAAATCCATATTTTATTTTTCTAATTCCAATTTCTGCAACGAATCCTCCGTAACCAGTAGCAATAACGGCATGCGATAATTCATGTAATAAAATTGATACAATCAAAATAGGTAATTCAATAAATATTACAGGCCAAAAGTCTTTTTTTTGAAAAGGATAGATCCATTTAGGAAACAAAACCGCCAATACTATGAATAAAATGAATGACGATATAATCGAAACAGTAATAAGCCAAGAAGGTAGATGTATATGTGAGAGAATTTGATTCGGGAATATTGCAAATAATACATCATTAGGCGATGTCTTTATTTCGTTGGAATTTACCTCGTGTGTTTCCTTATTTAGCAAAGAATGCGTTTGCCTGTCAAAAATCATTTCTCCAAATGGCGTTTTATAGTGTTCGTATCGATTAAAAATTTTACTCATTGTTTAATCCTTTAATTCTATAAAATATAGCAAATACCAAAGACAAAACCAAGAAATTTATTAATAGTATTAACCAGCTATTTACACTGTTCTCTAACTCCCGGGTGACAAACATCTGTCTGACATAATAGGAATAAATGCCTTTAGCAATTTTTTCAAGTTCGCTGTTCATAGCCGAGAACATCGGCAGCAAACCAATTATCATAGAAACAGGTGCTGTAATAGGTCCAACACTCATTTGATTTTTTGACAAAATTGCAAGAATAGAACCAATTAACAAAGATAGAATAATGCCAATTATTGACGAAACGATAAAAGTCACTATTTCCTTTGCATTAAACGGAATAATAAATAGAAAAAAACAATTACTAATCAAAGCCAGAAGAAAAACGCAAAATCCTACACCTATTAAATATTCCCATGCTTTAACGTTTGACATTATCAGCATCCTAAGTGTTTTCTTTTCTTTTTCCTCAGAAACAATACTTGACATAAATATAATAGGTACCATTACAGTATTCATCGTTATAAATGATGGCAAAATGAAGTCCAGCTCTACTTCAGATACTATTTCTTTAAATACAAGTGCTAATATCGGAAACATAAAAAATACCACAAGTACAAGTCTATTTTTCAATGAATCCTTAATTTGTTTAATGAAGATAGCACAAATGTGGTTAATTGTTTTCATCTTAAATCTCTCCCTGTCAGTTCAATAAATACTTCTTCCAAATTCGGTTCATTTGAATGGATACTGCGTATTTTATTATTAGTATCAAGTACAGTTTGTAATACTGTAAGCAGATCGTGTGAATCTACCATATATTTTTCACCATTGGTCATCTCAATATTAACTTCGCATTTTTTTCTATGATGTAAGCAGATGTCCTCTGGTGTACCTTCTTCAACTATATTTCCTTCGTTCAGAAGAGCAAGATGATCACACATCTTTTGAGCCTCATTCATATTATGCGTTGTTAAAAAAATTGTAGTTCCACTTTCTTTTAACATTTTCATCATCGAATGAATTTGCAATGTAGTAGCTGGATCCAGACCACTGGTAGGTTCATCTAAAAATACTATTTTAGGAGAATGTAAAATAGCTCTGGCAAATGACAATCTTTGACGCATTCCCTTAGAAAGATTAGAAACACTTTTTTTTGAACTTTCTATCAGACCAACTTTTTCTAATAAATCATTGATTACTTTTTTTCGATTACTAATTGAATAAATTCTAGCATACAGTTCTAGATTATCATAACAATTTAATCTATCATATAGCCCGTCATTGTCTAAAACCATGCCAAATGATGGGAAACTTTCATCAATTTTTTTATCTAATTCTTTCCCCAATATAGCAATATTTCCTGATGTTGCCGAAAGTAGACCAATAAGCATTTTTATTAAAGTTGTCTTTCCAGCTCCCGAAGGTCCAAGCAAGCCAAAAATTTCCCCCTCTTCAACACTTAAAGAAATATTATTTAAAACTTGTCGCTGGTCAAATGCTTTACAAACATCTTTTATTTGAATTACCTGCATAAATTATTCCTCACATTATCAAGAAAAGGACAGTACTAAAATATTAGCACCATCCTCCTTGTTTTAAGGACAGCTCTGTCCCATACATAATAGAGCTATGCTGCAAATGAAGCAGCTACAGCACAACCAGCAGCTGCTGCACCAGCAGTTGCGGATGAGGCAACATCGGAAGCTACAGTCTTTTCATTGCTATCAGCAATAATACTGTCCATTTCATGTTCCTCAAGAAGTCCATACTTTTCCATATTAAAGCTCCTTTCTATATAATATTACATTATCCCTTTTTTTCAAGGGTTAGTGCCAAAGTAGATTAAAAGCTAAATGCGATTAGTCAACAAATTTTGATAATTCGCTTTGTTCAATAATATCTGCCATCTGTCGTGTACGTAATGCATATGTATATTGAGAAATGGATTCATATAATCCTGAATACTTTTCACGATTCGTAATACTATTTTTAGTCAAACATGGATACTGCTTAATAATAACGTTCCTCTGATCAATAAAAATATCATCTACCCTGTTACAAATATATTCATCAAATAAAGTTCGCAGATATTCCATTACAATCTCATGATTGTCAATAGATGCCATGGCAGATACATAATATTTAACCGCCTGCAAGAACGAAAACTCACTCTTATTAATTAAGTCCTTAGAAATACCTTCATCTGCCATATACATAATATAGTCCATCTTTTCTGAAGCTTTACTATATTCACCTCTAAGCACATAATTCATCGCGATAAAATAAGCACAGCCACAATATATTTTCTCGCAAGGTACATCTTCAGGATTAACTACACCATAGTATGATTCCATTGTATTTTCATACGCATTACCAAGGAAATATTCCATTGTTGATATGAACAACTTACTATTTTTTGCATTAATTTTTTCTGGGCAATCGCGTAGAATATTTGACACATAGTACCGTGTATTTGTTGCCCTGAATTGCAGATCGCTAGGATATACCATCTCAGATAAACCTGGAATAATAATATGAAAACTAGGGAAACCCAAATATGAAACATCTCTTATCATAACATCATATCCAGCATTAGTGATTTTTCCAATCCATCTATGTAAAATTTCCCAGTTATCCATACCAGATACATCTTCAACTGGTGTAAAAGCATATGTCGGATTCTTGCTAAATAACTGATATGGATACTGACCCATACCAAATTTATAGCTGTTATATATATTTTTCCATTCATCAACATGGTTATTGGTAAAGTCAACAGAACTTCTTTTTGAATACTCTGCCAAATCTTGTCCTTGAGTCGCTTCTGTTAACGTTCTCTCTATTGCTACCCCAAAATCTGGATGACAGCCAAGCTTTATTCCGTATTTTCCCGTATTCTTTTCATAAACAATTAATGCTGCAACTGGATACTGACCACCAAACGAACAATCCTTGATAAAATAATAATAGCCTTCTTTCTCTTGTTCCTTAAGTTTTTGAATAATCTCATAAACATATGGGAACTGCTGAATATATTCTTCTGGAACATCTGGAAGCGCTGGCTTTTCAGTAAATATTCTTCTTTGAACAACTCTTTCAATTATCTCAGACAACCCTTGAACAAGGGCCTCTTCTGGTGAATTTCCAGCACACATACCGTTTGAGCCATAAAATGGTGTATAGGTTGACTTCGGCAAATACACAACTTTCTTTTCTTTTATGCTATAGAAAGGTAACGTAATATATTTATCTTCTAATCCATAAATATGATAATCAACCTTTTGGACATCATAAAACGCTTTCGCTTTCTCCTCATCAGAAACTCCACTAAGTCCCCTCTGAGAAAAATATAAAGAAGTAAATGAATTAGCGTTTTGAACAATCTCAGCTGATGAAAGTATTTTTTCATCAGGAGACATCAAAAAGGGAAATTTACTTCCAAAAAACACTCTTGGTCCCAATATATCATTCTGATAACGCTCAAAAAACTCCGCATAAGCGCTGGCTTTAGCGTAAGCTTTAGAAACGCCTTTACCATTAGCTCCTATTTTAGTTCCCCTAAAATCTAAGCGAAGAGCATATGTTCCGATGGAACTTCTTTCCTGCCATGTTTCAGTTACTTCAACCTTCATATTTTTTAAAATATCTTGAAGAAATTGGACCGTTTCTTCCGGAGTTTTCTGTTTATAATGCATCAATTGTATTTCACTCATATCAACCAACCTTTCTAATCTATAATTTACTAACACTTTCCATACCCCAAATCATAGATTATTTTTCATTAACATACGGAATTATTGTGCTAGAATAATTGTTCCAACTAACACACTTGTTATTACTTTTCTTCTATCGTATGCTTTTTAATTTCACCTATAATCACCTTATAATTTCAATCTCTTACTAATCCCATTGAGCAATATACTCTTTACTTACCCAACCATATGTTCCTGTTTTTAATCTTTGAACATAAAACCACTCCAAACCGCCTTTTCCATATTTACTCCAGTCAATCCATACCAATTCGCCTGAATACATTAACTCTAAAATTTTAGAATTAGTATTTGGATTATTTCTAAGTCTTACTCCATTTCCTGCTACCTCAGCATTAGCATTATGAGTACTTAATACAGCTAAGCTCCTATTATTTTCTGCATCATATGCTAATATTTCAAAATACTGCTCTTCTATCTCAGAATTGTCTTTAATCTCATCTGCATATGTTCTAGTTCCTCCTCCCATAATTCCAATTGCAATTGTCATTATTAACATACATAATACTTTCTTCATTTTTTCATTTCTCCTTTGTAAATTATTTTATTATTGTTTTTATGACAGCATTTTCCTGCTCCTGTGATGCCTCTTCATAACTCGCTCTCATCGCTTCGCATACTTTTTCATCTATTACACAAATGCTGTAAAATGTATCCTCTGACTGGCTATAACTTACTTTACAAACATTTCCATCCTTTGTTGTAAAGTAGAAATCTATAATGCCCTTCCTTAGCATTTTCTCTGAGTTTATGGCATATTCTATTTCTTTTTTGCTCCAGCCTTCATTATAATTCATGAACTTCTCGGCAATATTTTCTGCCTCTACAGCTTTTTGTTCATAAAGTGGCTTATTTTCAAGTTCTGACGACGAAGAATACTCCGCCAAATTTTTCTCCACATAATAAACTGTCACACTCTGCATATCCACTGCTGCTGAATACTCTATGCCACTGCTTTTATCTGTGATATATACATATTCACTTGAAAATGTTCCGTCACTTCCGTTACTCATATCATGCTCAACATCGACATCCACATTATGTATATCTATTCCATATACTCTTGCCACTGTTTCCTTTGCTATATTCACAGCATCCTGTTCGCTTATATTTTCTTCAACATTCTGATTAGACAGCTCATTTTTATTATACTGTGATAAGCTGTAATCCCTTGAATAACAGAAATCTATTATCTCAAGAATATCCTCATCCGAAAGTTTTTCCGGCAGATAAAATGTACTGGTGTTTTCTTCAAAACACACCTTATCTGAATCTGCCTTATCCGGTGAATCAATACTTTTTAATTTATTTTTGGGGAATTTTCCACTATTTTCATAGTCTCTCTGTAATTCCTTAAATCGGTTAATTTCATCATCTGTCAGCTCTCGCGAATAAGAATCCGCATCCACAGCCGCTTTGTTGACCTGACTTACATAGTCTTCTTTTTCTGTATCAGATATGGAATCCATTCTGTCAAAAATATAATTTTTTGCAGCATATACACCGCCTGTTCCTACTAACGCTATTGCTACAACAACCGCTGCAGCCACTGTTTTGTGAATCTTATATTTCGCTGGTACATTTTCTTTCAAGCACCGGTCTACACGATTCTCAACCATCAGGTTATAGCTGTCAGGAATATTTACTTTTTGAGATGACGCATAAATTTTTAATTTGTCATCAACACTATTGCTTATATCTTTCATTGCACTCTCCGTTTACTTATAGTATTGTTGAGAGCTTATCCCGCCCTCTTGCCAGTCTGGATTTTACTGTTCCTGTAGGAATTTTTAACATTCTTGAGATTTCCCCGACAGAAAACTCTTCATAATAATATAAAATTATTATCTCTCTGAATTCTTCCTTTAATTCCATTACTATCGGTAACATCTCATCAGACTCAAACGCCTCTGTGACAGCGGTATCGTCCAATTGTTTTTCTACTATTTTCCACTTGCTTCTTTTTCGCACAATATCATGTGCTGAATTTACCAATATCTGCATCAGCCATGATTTTGCACTTGTTTTCTTTCTGAGCCTTTGAATATTTCCGAAAGCCTTTACTATCGCATCCCCCGACAGCATCCTGTGCATCCGCATCATTTTCCACTATCGTATATGCCAGTCTGTACATACTCTCTTTATTTTCAAAGATCAGATCCGCAAGTTCCTCCTTTGTTATAAGTTGCATATGCTTTTCCCTTCCGTAAACTGTTTACATATATTAGACAGTATAAGGTATGTTTTGGTTCCATGAAATTTAATTTTTTTGAAAAAGTCAAAAAAAGAAGCTCCGACCGAAATCAAAGCTCCTTATTCCTTAGTTTATTATATATGAGTTATTTCATTAACTACTTCGCCTGGAATTTCTTTGCCAGCACCTTTGTCAGGATGTTGATTAAGAATACAATTACGAGAAGCACAACCGCAATTCCAAATGCCTGGTCGAATTTTCCTTCACTTGTCGCTGCAAGGTAGAGCTTGATGGTAAGTGTTCCACCTGACTGCATTATCTTTGAGAAATAACCGCTGGCAACCTTTGGAAGCATTCCTGCACTTCCTGCCGTAAAAAGGAGTGCTGCTGACTCACCTACTATTCGGCCGATTGCAAGGATAACACCTGTGATGATTCCCGGCATGGCTGATGGCAGCAGAATGGTGCGGATGGTGTGCCATTTTCCGGCTCCAAGTCCGACTGCTCCGTGTCTGTAGCTGTCCGGTACAGTTTTAAGAGCCTCCTGAGTATTTCTTGTGATGAGAGGCAGCACCATGAGTGTCAGTGTCAGTGAGCCTGTCAGGATACTGTAGCCAAAGCCTATTGTCTGTCCAAAGAACATCATTCCGAAGAGGCCAAAGATGATTGACGGTATTCCTGCAAGTGTCTCTGTGGCAAACTCTATTGTGGATACGAGCTTACCCGGCTTTGCATACTCATTCAAGTACACGGCTGCTCCCACTCCGACAGGAGTTGCTATGAGCATGGTGATAATTATGATGTAAAGTGTATTGAGCAGGTTGCCCGCTATTCCGACGGTACCTCTTAATACAGATGTCTCACTGGTCAGAAACTGCCAGTTTACCTGGCCGATTCCCCTGACAAATACATATATGATGATTCCCGCAAGCAGCACTACCGATAATGCTGCACACAGATATATGAAAAAATATACTACATCATCGCCTATTCTGCGGCGTTTTCCATTTATACTAGTCATTTTCCACAGCTCCTTTCTTTTTGAGTTTCATAAGGGTGAGGTTGATTATCATGATAAACACAAAAAGCACAAGACCTACTGAGAAAAGCACCTGTCTGTGAAGTCCGCTGGCGTATCCCATCTCGCTGACGAGCTGTGTGGTAAGGAAACGCACTGAGTTGAACGGAAGTGGAAAGCTTACCGTTCCACCGGCTACCATGTTGATAGCCATCGCTTCTCCGAGCGCACGACCTATTCCGAGCACAATTCCTGTCATGATTCCTGACTTTGCTGCAGGAACCGTCACTTTAAATATTGTCTGTATCTTTGTTGCTCCAAGAGCAAGGGATGCCGCTCTCATCTGCTGCGGTACTGCCTGTATTGATGATACGCTCATGTTTATTACCGTAGGAAGAATCATGATTGCAAGCACTATGATTGCTGCAAGCAGATTTGATCCGCCGGTAAACTGATGTGTTGCTGAGTTTGCAAAAATATGTTTCTCCAGCTTGTATAATACCGGATTAAGTATCATAAGTCCTAAAAGTCCATAGATTACTGATGGAATGGCTGCAAGCAGCTCTACTGCCGGCTGCACTACCGCTGAGAGCTTTTTGTTTGACACCTCAGTGAGAAATACTGCCGTAAGAAGAGCAATCGGTACTCCTATGAGTATAGATACTGCTGTTCCTATGATGGATGTGAGGATTATGTACAATATTCCGTAGCTTGGGTCTGCCGCTGTCGGCGCCCATTTTGTTCCGAATAAGAGATTTAACACTCCGACCTTGAAAAATGCCGGTGCGCCTTTAAGGAACATATAAATTGTTATTGATAATACTGCGAATATTGCCACAACCGCACATACCGTGAATATTATTTTGGCAACATTCTCTACTATGGATTTATGTTTCATTTGATACTCCTTGTTTCAAAAAGTTCCCCAGGAAACCTGCCATTTCCTGAGGAAACCCTGTATCTTGTCGATATGTATTAATACTGATGTCTAATATCGATGTCTGTATTTTGTATTATTTTTTACTTATACTTACTAGCGATGTCTCGTATCGATGTCTGTATTTTGTATTATTTTTATACTTATACTTACTAGTGATGTCTCGCATCGATGTCTGTATTTTGTATTATTACTATGACCGATATTTCTACTGAGGGAGGATAAGGCCCACCTTCTTGATAACTGCCTGTCCCTCATCTGAGTTTACATAGTCAAACCAAGCTTTAACAATATCGTTCTGCTCATCAATCTTGCCCTTTGTAGCCATTACGAATGGACGAGAAAGGAGATATTTGCCTGCTACAATGTTTTCCTCTGTTGCCTCTACTCCGTCAATTTTCATTGCTGTTACTGTATCATCAAGCACGTCAAGTGAAACATATCCGATTGCTCCCTGTGTTGAGCCTACCTTTGCAAGAACTGCTCCTGTTGAGTCAAGCTCCTGTGCATATTTGCACTGATCCTTTACATCAAGAAGCTCCTCGAAGGCTCCTCTTGTACCAGAAGCTGCCTCACGGCCGATTGCTACGATTGCCTCATCTTTTCCACCAAGGTCTTTCCAGTTTGAAATCTCACCTGTGTAGATTTTCTTTAAGTCATCTGATGTAAGCTCTGTTACTGAGTTGTCCTTGTCTGTGATTACTGCGATTCCGTCGATTGCTACGATGTTTTCCTCAACGCCGTTTGCTTTCTCATCATCTGTAAGTGCTCTTGATGAATCTCCGATATCTACGCTTCCTGCTGTCACTGACTCGATTCCTGAACCAGAGCCTGTATACTCAACTGTTACTGTTACTCCAGGGTTTTTCTCCATGAATGACTCCTTGAGTGCCTCACAAAGCTTCTCCATTGAAGTACTTCCTGCAAGTGAAAGTGAACCGTTTAAGTTCTCATTTGATGTACCTTCATCTGCGCCTGTATCTGCATTGTTGTCTGCTCCGTCTGAGCTTGAGCCACATCCTGTAAATGCTGCTGTCATCATTGTTGCAGCAGTTGCTAAAACTAAAAGTTTTTTCATACGATTTTTCATTTTAATTTCCTCTTTCATTTCTTTCTTGAATTTATTTCTTTGTTTGTTACAACTGATATAGTAATGGGGAAATGTAAAATGCAAAATCATTAGTGTGTAAAATGCATGTAAAAAAATATTTTTAATTTACAGTACGATTGTAAATTTAATAGACCTGCCATCTTTACTTTCTGCAGTTATCTTTCCTTTGTGTGCCTTTACTATAGCATAGGCTGCTGATAAACCTATTCCAAAGCCTCCTGTTTTTGAGTTGTGTGAAGTATCAGTGCGGTAGAAGCGCTCAAACAGCATGTCCTGTCTGCCTTTTTTGATGTTTGCAGTCTCGTCTACAGTGTTCCACACTGTAATTATACGGTTTTTACCGGATGGTCTCATGGTTAGTTCTATTTCCGGTGCCGTATCTCCGGTGGTGGTAACACAATCGTTTTGTGTTTGGGTGGTTTTATTAAGATTTGTCTTATTAAGATTCTTTTTATTGATATTATCCTTTTCGAAGCTTACGCTGCTGCATCCTGAATACTTCATTGCATTATCAAGCAAAATTGATACAAGCTGTCTGATAGTCTTCTCATCTCCTGTATACAGTATTCCATCTATCACATCTATTGTGAGCTTTTTCCCTTTTGTCCGAGCTATCGCTTTAAACGGTTCTGCAGTATCAAGTATTGCGTCAGATAATGAAAATTCCAGCATCTCAAGCTTTGTTGCTTCCTCATCCATTCTCGACAAAAATACAAGCTTTTCCGTGAGCGATGTCAAGCGTGCCACCTGTTTTCTGGTGCTGCTTGTCCATTCATTCTCTCCCTCCATCATCTCGATGACCTCTGTATTTGCATCTATTATGGTAAGTGGAGTTTTTATTTCATGGCTGGCATCAGTTATGAACCGCTTCTGCTTTTCATAGCTTTCCGATACAGGCTTTAGTATTTTTCCCGAGAAGAAGTATATCATAACAAATACAACTGCAAGTCCGAACACACTGATTCCAACACTGGCTAATACATATGTTCTTATTGTTGAAAGTTCTCGCTGACAACTCAGAAAAATATACATTGTAGAGCCACCCTCACCTACTGTCATGTATTTAAAACTTTCTGAGAATCCATTTTTGCCATCACCCTTTTTGCCTGATTTCCAAAGCTTTTTCGCGTATTGTGCTGCATTCTCTGACGAAACAGATGCTATTTTACTTGTGTCAATATTTTCCACATCGCCCTTGCTGTTTATTGTGACAGTGAAGTATCTGGTATCAAACTGACTCTCCGGCGAGATGCCATGGCGTTTTAGGTCATTCTCATTTATGTCATTCTCATTTATGTCGTTCTCATTTAAGTCAGCCTGATTCATATCCTCCGGTGGCTGTACATCTGTTCTGCCGGATGGTGGCTCTTTGAGCGTGGGAGTCCTTTTATTTGTTCTTTCATCTGCTGTATTGCCGAATGTGTTTGCGTTTTCTGTATCGGTGTTTGTGCTTTCTGTGCCGGTGTTTGTGTTTTCTGTGTCGGTGTTTGTGTTTTCATCATTTTTTTTATTGCTTTCCACTCCCATGTTCTTCTGCTCTAAAAGATCCGGGAATGTTCCTCCGTTTCCGGCAATCAGCTTAAGGCGCGCATCCAGTGCTTCATTCGTACTTATATAATTTGCAATGTTTATCGTGCCTACAATTGCAATGAGAACAATTGAAACTGATAACATTGCTATGGCTATAAATTTTCTTCGTAATTTTTTGAGCATTTTATCACCTGCACATTTTTTCTATTTCATGTTCTACATCCAGTGGGTCCAATGGACTTTCCGCTGTTTCATATGTCAATATAAGATTTTTTCCCTGATAATATCCATTTTCGTTATATTTCAATATCTTTCGATAAGCTTTATTTCGATAATCAGGATTGTCTATCAATCCAAGATGCTCCCACAAAATTATGTCGCCATTTTTCTTCTCAACCGTAAAATCGGGATAATAAATAACATCTGAGATTTTAATCGCCTTCTCGTACTCAAACTTTATATTATTATCATACAAGGCTGTCGCAATAATTACTTCTGATTTTGACCGCACTATAATTCCCATTTTAGTATAAAACTTGAGAGCTTCAGGGTTAGGAACCTGTGTCTTTTCATTTGTCTCTTCATTTTCCTTCTTATCAACTGGTAAAAGTATACTTCTATAATGTTTTTGCTTCAACATTTTCTGGGCATAATCCGTTTTATATTTTTTCCGAGCCTTCCTGTTTGTCTCGAGTAGTCTGAGCTCATTTATTGTGTCCTTCAGATAAAGCTCCAGATATTTTTTATTGACAAGATTTCTGATTTCTTTATCATTTTTCTTTGATAAATACTCTCTTCTGCCATTTTTCCAAACATACCATTTAACATTTCCGTCTTTTTGTGTAGGATAAATTGTTCCTTCCTCAGTGATTGTCTCCAGTCTTTCCTGAATCTCTAATATCTCACCTTCCAACCATTGGATTCTATTATCTATTGAACTTATTTTATTTTCCTCCTAACTCTTTGCATCATGTGATGCCATGTATGTGATTCTAACAGTAATTCAATTGTTTTTGTGGGGAATATGATAAATGAAAACTGTCATTTATCTTCAAAAGTGGAGATTATGGTCTCCATTTGTTTGATAGCACAATATAAATATAGAAACCGACTATAGTTTGGAGCTGTTTTATGATTTTAATGGATTTCAGCTACTTTTTGCCTGGCCTTTTCCGGCTTTTGGGTTGGGTTTTGGGTGCTGTTTTGGGGATTTCAGCGGTTTCAGCTACTTTTTGCCTAGTCTTTTCCGGCTGTTGGGCTGAATTGGGGGTGCTGTTTTAGAAGTTTTAGGGATTACAGCTACCCAAGGCCTGCCTGCTATGCTATCAACCTATGGCTATTGTACATTATGTTAATTTAAAAATCCAGCATTTTCTAAATAAAAGGACATAAAAAGTGAATTTTCAGAAAAATATAAAAAAAGTTACTATTCACACTGAACGGTAACAAAAAAAAACACGCTATGCGCGTGCTCCAAAATAATACAGTCGATAGCTATTCAGATACATCCATAAATAAATCGGCGTGACAAGATTCGAACTTGCGACCTCTACGTCCCGAACGTAGCGCTCTACCAAACTGAGCCACACGCCGTCTGCAATTCGTTTTGCAACTATTAAATAATATCACAATGTATAAATTTTGTCTACCCCATAATATATATTTATGGTATGATTTATGCTGTATAAGATAAAAATTTACACCGTTGTGCCCAGCCTCACAGCGAGGTATCATACCCATGACTGAACTGTAATTTAATCACGTAATTATTTTTTTATACTTTGAAGCCGGCCCGGCAGCGTAGCGACCGGCTTAGCACCATGGTATATAAATTATCAGGAGAATATCATGACAAATCAGACAAATCACATAAATCACACCAATCACATAAATCACATAAACAAAACAGCTATAATAACCGGAGCTTCACGCGGTATCGGTGCCGCCATTGCCAAAAAGCTGGCTTCCTGTGGCTATAACCTCTCACTTTGCTGCCGCAATTCATCTGACAGGCTAAAGGCTCTGGCTGATGAGCTTCACTGTGCATACGGAATTGAGGTGCTATGCTACACCGGAAATGTAGGAGACTTTTTCTTTGCCAAGGATATGGTTGCGAATACCATTTCCCATTTTGGCCATATAGATGTGCTCATTAACAATGCCGGCATATCGCATATCGGGCTGCTGAGCGACATGACACCGGAGGAATGGAACAATATCGTGGCGATAAATCTGACCGGTGTTTTCAACTTTACAAAGCTCGTCATCCCTTATATGGTTGCAGATAAATGTGGCCGTATACTACAGATTTCCTCTGTCTGGGGCAATGTCGGAGCATCCTGCGAGGTGGCATACTCAGCCTGCAAGGGCGGTATAAATGCGTTCACTAAGGCACTCGGCAAGGAGCTTGCGCCATCGCATATTCCGGTAAATGCCATAGCCTGCGGTGTCATAGATACCGATATGAACCTCTGCTTTGACGAGGCAGAAAGAGCTGAGCTTGCCGATGAAATCCCTGCCGGACGCTTTGCCACAGCCGATGAGGTCGCAGATATGGCTTACTCCGTCATCACTGCACCTGATTACCTCACAGGACAGATAATCACTTTTGATGGTGGCTGGATTTAAAATTGTAATTTTAAGTTTTCTATTTTTTTCGTATTTTTTCAGATATTTGTTGCTTTTTATGATTATTGTGTTACAATTTGTTTATGAGTAGAATAAATAACTTTCTATTAAAAAAGCAACAATCAACCATTAGTACAACTGTGCCTGACAGGCTTGATTATCTGATGAGGCTCAACAACTTGACCAACATTGCTCTTTCTGAAATCATGTGCTGTGCAGAATCAACTATTTCAGGCTACAGGACAGGCCGTAGAGTGCCTGACATTTTTGTCATTTGCCATCTAAGTACAATTTTTGGTGTCACACCCAATTATTTTCTTGGATTCACAGACGAAATTTGTCCAACTCACAACTGATTATGTGATATATACAAGGCCTTCCGGTATCACTTCACAACCATCACCGGCTGCTGATGCAAATGTCACATAAAATATATTGAGAAATGAAAGGGGGAAATGTTACAGTCTAAGCCAAAACCGTAACGAAAAACAGCCCGGTGCACATATCACAATGTGTGCCGGGCTGTTTTTACTATATATATGATATGAGGGTCAAAAACTATTTTGCCCCTCATTTATGATTAATCGGTGTAGTACGGGTCACTAATGTATACATCGAATTGCATGCAGGCAACAGATTTTATTGTTACTCTGCCACAAGTATTATCGTGGTTCTCGCAGGAACTCTTATGGTGTTGACACCCAAAAGCTCTGTCTTTTCCGTGAAGTCCTCTCCGTCAAAATACTCTGCATTGGTGTTTGTGTCCACATGCCAGTGTTTTCCGTTCGGAAGCACCGGAAGCTGCATCACAAGCGGCTCCCAATATGCGTTCATGCAATAGAATACAATATCATCCTCCGTGTCCTCCTCATTTCTTCCGGCATACATGATGCCGATAAGCTTTGTCTTGTAATCCGTTGAGGCATTGAACGGTGTACCGTTGTGCACACTGATTTCCGGAAACTGGCAGGATGAAGGCTTTGTCATCTTTCTGAGTATAGGATGCTCTTTCCTGAACTGAATCATATGACGCACGAAATCATGGATTTCCTTGAATTCCTCAAGCCTGCTCCAGTCGAGCCATGAAATGATATTGTCCTGACAATACGCATTGTTGTTTCCAAACTGGGTGTTGCAGAACTCATCTCCCGCAAAAAACATCGCCGGGCCACGGCTGCACAAAAGTGCTGCAAATGCATTCTTTATAAGGCGCCTTCTAAGTCCGTTTACATTTGGATCGTCTGTCTCGCCCTCTGCGCCACAGTTCCAGCTATGTCCGTTGTTGTCTCCGTCTGTGTTATTCCAGCCGTTTTTCTCATTGTGCTTTTCATTGTATGAGTAAAGGTCATACAGTGTAAAGCCATCATGACAGGTCAGGAAATTGACTGATGCCTTGTGTCCTCTGCTCTCCGGGCTGTAAAGGTCGCGTGAGCCGGTGATACGTGTGATGGCATTTCCCGCCATACCGTCATCGCCCTTTAAAAAGCTTCTCATGTCATCCCTGTATCTGCCGTTCCATTCAGCCCATCTGTTCCATGACGGGAAGCTTCCCACCTGATACAGTCCGCCTGCATCCCAGGCCTCTGCGATGAGCTTCATCTTGCCAAGTACCGGGTCGAATGCCAGCGACTCAAGAATCGGCGGATTGGCCATAGGTGCACCGTTTTGGTCTCTTCCGAGAATGGAAGCCAGGTCAAATCTGAAGCCATCCACTCTGTACTCAATGGCCCAGTGTCTCAGACAGTCTATGATAAAGTTGCGCACAACAGGATGATTACAGTTCATAACGTTTCCACAGCCACTGAAATTGTAGTAGTGTGCATCCGGTGTAAGCATATAGTACACGTTATTGTCTATTCCCTTGAAGGAGAAGCACGGTCCCATCTCATTTCCCTCAGCGGTATGGTTGAACACCACATCAAGAATGACCTCTATGCCATTTTCCTTTAAAGCCTTTATCAGCGATTTCAGCTCGTCTCCCTCGTGGTTGTGCTCCTCGTTGAAGGCATAGCTGGTATTCGGTGCAAAAAATGATACTGTGTTGTAGCCCCAGTAATTGTAAAGCTGCACACCATCGACCACTCTCGCGCTCTCCATCTCATCAAACTCAAAAATCGGCATGAGCTCCACTGCATTTATTCCAAGGTCCTTAAGATACGGAATCTTATCCTTCAATCCGGCAAATGTGCCCGGTGCGCTGACTCCAGAGGACTTATCCTTTGTATAGCCCCTCACATGTATCTCATAAATCACAAGGTCCTCAAACGGCTGCTCAAGCTGCTTTATGTTGCCCCAGTCAAAGCTGCTTTTTACAACTCTGGCTCTGTACTCAAAATCCTTGCCTCCCTCAGGCTTTTCTCCCCATTTTCGCTGTCCAGTGACCGCTCTGGAATATGGGTCTAAAAGGACATTTTCCTCGTTAAACAGAAGTCCCTTTGCCGGCTCATAAGGCCCATCAAAAGAAAATGCATACTCAAATTCATCCGGCTTTATATCATAAACAAGCATGGAGTAGGTATCTCCTATCCTATATGAATCAGGAAACGGAATCCTCGCATACGGCTTTGGTGCCTGTGGCTTGAACAATAAAAGAGTACACCTCGTTGCCCCATGGGAATTGATGGTAAAGCTCACTCCGTTCGATGCCACGCACGCTCCGTACATTCTGAAAAAGCCCGGACGTATCTTAAATCCCTCTACCACATCAAGTGGCAGCAGGCCTGTATTTACTACATCCTCATGCTTTTCTTCTTTACTGCGCTCTCTCCACATATACATATTGCTCTTTGCTCCCTTACTATATTTGTATGATGGTACATGCCATTTGTTGCATGACTGCTTTTTATCTTAATTCGTTAAAAAATCGTAACTGTTCAATACCTTCACAGTTACAAAATCTGCTATTAATTTACATGCAGATTTCCAAGCTCATCAATCTCTATATTACTACAATTTTGTGAATATGTGTTCATTAAATTGCATATCTCCTGAGCTTTTTCGCCCGAAGCCACTGTCGGCCTGAAATCATTGTATGAGCTTACGCTGCTTAAGGTGCATGGAATAATCCGCGCATCTATGCCCGGCTGCAATTCACCATTTATCAGAGTAAATGCCTGCTGATAAATCGCCGTGTTCTTGTCTGCCGGATTTTTATTGCCTCCGAAGCAAAAATTTCCAAGACTGTAGCATATCATTTTGCCGTTATAGACCTCCATCCCCTGCAGTACATGAGGGTGGTTTCCGACTACCAGGTCTGCTCCCCAATCGATGATACGATGTGCTGCCGCCTGCTGATAGTCATTAGGGTAATGGTCACCCTCTATGCCCCAGTGACAGCATGCGATAACTATCGCCGCTCCCTGTTCACGAAGCTGCGCTATACCGTTTTGGATATATGCCTCTCGGTCACCGTTTTGTGACAAAAGGCTGACCGACACTATTCCAATCCTTGTCCCATCAGCAGTCTCGTAAATACCGGTATGATCATTGAAGCCATACACTATCCCGGCATTGTCGAGCACATTTCTCGTATCGTCCAGTCCCGCCTGACCATAGTCATATGTGTGATTGTTTCCAAGACTGCAGGCCTCGATGGAGCTGCCTGTCATAATTCCGATGTAGCTAGGCTTTCCCTTAAGGTTCCAGCGCTTTTCTACGCGCTCAGTCGCATCCGATAGCACACACTCCAGATTGATGAGTGTCATATCGTCAGCCTCAAAAATATCTCTCACGCCGCCGAAAAAGTAGTCCTGTCCCTTTGAGTCATAATAAGAATTAAAGCTGCCGTCATAGCTTTGCTCCTGATTGTTGCCGAGTGTACAGTCTCCTGTAGCCGTAATCACTATGGTTGACATCTGTGGCTGCTGTTTATCCGCTTCTGTTGCCTCAGCTTTGGTTGCATCAGACTGTGTACTCTCTGTACCTTCTGCCGTACTGTCAACTGCGTTATCCTCTGCTTTTCCGGCATCCGATGTGTCTCTAACTACATCAACGCCATTCCGGTTAGAGGCTTCCTTTATATTATCTCCAATATATTCTTTTCCTATGAGCGCTCCCGCCATAATGATGCATAAAACCAAAAGCACACATAATAGAATTTTTAATCCCTTGTTTTTCATAATTTTTCCTCATATGTAATCTTATACTGTGTTGTATTTGATATGTTATATTATACTTTTATGTTATTATTCCGGCATACCCCGTCATAATAACAGACTTTATTCAAAAAATCATACCCTTAGAATATCAACCGTGTGCGCACTTGCTCCCATCAGGTCTGCTCTCTCACATGTTGAAAGATGATACTGTACAAACATATCAAACTCTTCCTCGTCAAGAGCATTCAAAAATGGCCTGATATAATTTGCCGCGCCATCGGCTGCTATTATCTTTTCGCGTGTAAGGGCTGCCTGTGCATTTAATGCCTCTATATCTTCTAATCGGACAAAACTGTACAAATCATTAGCTTTTTCTGTACAATGGAAGCTCTCATCCAGCATTCCGCCCTCTATGCCATCTTTTATATGCTTCTCCTTTATGGCATAGGTTATCACGCTGTACTCATTCATAATGTATGCTACAAGTATGTAACCACCCGGTTTTGTCACTCTTTTTGCCTCATTCAATGCGGCAAGCTTTTCTTCCGCCGACTTCAGATGATACATAGGTCCGAATACGAGTGTGAGGTCAAATTCATCGTTTCCAAACTTTTTAAGCTTTGTGGCATTGCCCTGGTATGCCTTTACTTTATCGCTCTTTTGCTTCAGTCTGCCGAGGTTATGCTTAACTAACTCGAGTGCTGTCACATCATAGCCCTCCTCGGCAAGAGGCACTGAGTATCTGCCTGTTCCCGCACCGACATCCAGGATTTTAATCTGTGAGCGAAGATCAAGCTGCTTCTCATTCATCAAGCTGCCAAGACAATCGTGTATATACTTCATGGAGGTGATAAACTCTACCCTGCCGTGACGGCTGTTCAGGCGCTTTTCCTCGTTGAATTTGTTATAGTATTCTTCTAATTCTGTCACGTATATTCCTCCCTGTATTATTCCTCGATATGCTCACGTCCCTGCGCAATGATTGTGCGCACATGTCCGTCGGCAAGTGAATAAAACACTGATTTGCCCTCACGTCTGCTGTTTACGAGCTTGTTTGCCTTTAATATCCTAAGCTGGTGTGATATGGCGGACTGTGTCATGTTTAGCACCTTTGCAAGGTCGCAGACGCATACCTCCGCTTCAAACAACACAAAGAGGATTCTGATCCGGGTGGAATCGCCAAACACTTTAAAAAGCTCTGCAAGGTCGTAGAGCTCGGTTTCCTCCGGCATTGTATCATTTACTATTTTCAGAAGGTCTTCGTGGATTTCGTTGCAGTCGCAGCATTCTATCTGTTCATTTATGTTTTCGCTCATGGTGGTGTCCTTTCTGCGTTATTTTTACTTTATTGGCTATGGGGCGGGTGCTCCGCATAAATTGCATGTGCCTTCGCAGTTACACAATAACTTTTTTATACGCGAAAGACAGAGTGCACCTCTTGGATGCATTCTGTCTGGTATTTTTTATATAGTAGTTTTATGGCATTTTGATATCTGCTCTTTGATATCTGTTCTTTGAGCTCTACCTTTTTAGAGCTTGTGTACGAATAATGCGCGGATTGCATTTAGCACTGCTATCACCATTACTCCTACGTCTGCAAATATTGCGAGCCACATATTGGCTATTCCGACTGCTCCGAGCACGAGGCAGATCAGCTTGATGCCTATTGCAAAGTATGTGTTTTCATATACTATTCGCAGGCATTTGCGCGATATTTTTATTGCTTTGGCTATCTTTAGCGGGTCATCATCCATGAGGACGATATCTGCGGCTTCGATTGCTGCATCTGAACCCATGGCGCCCATTGCAATTCCGATATCTGCTCTTGAGAGCACCGGTGCATCGTTGATTCCGTCTCCGACGAAGGCAAGCTTTTCTTTGCTGCCCTTTCTTGCGAGCAGTTCTTCTACCTTTGCCACCTTATCGCCCGGTAAAAGCTCACTGTATACTTCATCGATTTCAAGCTCTGCCGCTACTGAGTCGGCTACTGTTCTTGAATCACCTGTAAGCATTATTGTACCTTTTATTCCGGCTTTTTTCAATGCCTTTATTGCTGCCGCTGAGGTTGGTTTTATCTTATCTGAAATAAGGATATAGCCCTCATAGCTGCCGTCTATTGCGATATGGACTATGGTGCCGACCTTGTCAGTTTCACTGTAGCTTAAGCCCAGCTTTTTCATAAGCTTGTAGTTTCCTGCCGCTACAGATACGCCATCTACCTTTGCGGTGATTCCGTGGCCGCTGATTTCCTCAACGTCTGTCACGCGGGTTCTGTCGATTTCCTTTCCATATGCCTTCTGTAAGCTCCTGCTGATTGGGTGCGATGAACTGCTCTCTGCAAGTGCTGCGTACTCGAGCACATTTTCTCTATCGAGCGTATTGTCGTAGACTCCTGCCACCTCGAAAACGCCCTCTGTCATGGTGCCGGTCTTGTCAAATACAACGTATCTGGTCTGTGATAAGGTCTCAAGATAGTTTGAGCCCTTTACAAGAACACCCTCGCGGCTGGCGCCTCCGATTCCTGCAAAAAAGCTGAGCGGAATACTAATGACCAGCGCGCACGGACAGCTTATTACAAGGAAGGTAAGTGCCCTGTATATCCATATGCCCCACTGTGGTGCGGCTGACATGAAAAGTATTCTGACAAGCGGTGGCAGTATCGCAAGTGCAAGTGCACTGTAGCAGACTGCCGGAGTGTAATACTTGGCAAATTTTGATATGAAGTTTTCTGATTTTGATTTCTTTGAGCTTGAATTTTCAACGAGGTCAAGTATCTTTGAAACCGTTGATTCGCCAAACTCTTTGGTCGTTTTAATCTTTAAAACACCGGACATATTGATGCATCCGCTGATTATCTCATCACCGCATTTTGCATCCCTCGGCACGCTCTCACCTGTAAGCGCGCTGGTGTTTAATGTAGATGATCCCTCAACTATCACACCGTCGATAGGAACCTTTTCTCCGGGCTGTACCACGATTACTGAGCCGATAGCAACCTCATCAGGGTCAACCTGGGTGAGCTTTCCGTCCACCTCAATATTGGCATAGTCGGGTCTGATATCCATGAGCTCGCTGATATTCTTACGGCTCTTTCCGACTGCATAGCTCTGAAACAGTTCTCCTATCTGGTAGAAGAGCATAACGGCTATAGCCTCTGTATAGTCACCATTCTCATAAAGTGCAACCGCTATCGCACCTACGGTGGCAACCGCCATCAGGAAGTTTTCATCAAATACCTGCTTGTTTTTGATTCCCTTAAATGCTTTTTTCAGGATATCGTATCCTATAACCAGATAAGGCACCATGTAAAGCAGGAACCTGATAATTCCCTTAACCGGTATGAAATGTAATATAATCATGAGTACCGCTGCGATTATGATACGCACAAGTACTTTTTTCTGCTTTTTATTCATACGCCATAGCTCCATTCATTATAATCTCTTGATAATCACCCTTACTATAACGCAGGCATTGAAATAATATCGTTTGTCATTCCTGCACCCGACAATTTATAAGAAAATCTCGCAATCATCCTCTACCTTTTTACAGTTCTTAAGAACCTCCTGCATAACCGCCTTTGCATCCTGTCCCTCTTCAAACTCAACGCTCATCTTGAGTGTCATGAAATTGACTGTAGCATCCTTTACACCTGCTGTATTCTTTGCGGCATCCTCCATCTTGTTGGCGCAGTTAGCGCAGTCTACATCGATTTTGTAAGTCTTCTTCATAGTGGTGTTCTCCTTATTTAATGAATTATTTGTTTTACTGTACGTTTTTCATTGAACATATGAATGATTGTTCATATGTTGATTTTATTATAGCACCTTTTGCACTGTTGTCAATACACAATGTGCATCTAAACATAAAATTTATTCACATACTCTAATCACATAATTAATCTCATAGTTTATGATTCAGGCTTCATCTGTGATATTTTCTTTCCAGCTGCTTCCCTCTTCTATCCCGTTTGCCGTAAGCCATTCATCCTCAACCTCTACATGACGCTGTCTGCCGTTTTCGTCCTCGAGATAAACCACGCATTTTGCTTTTGCGCCGTCTGCTCTTTCCTCACAGCCAAAATCAGCCTCATATATGTGTGTTACCGTATACATCTGCACTCTACCTTCTTTCATATGATTTTGCATGCCATAAATATATAGAAACTTCCCACATGTACAGGTGGATGTGTCCACTCTAAAATATCATGTGGGAAGCTGTTTATCAACTATATTTATTATTATAATGCTGCTTTAATCGCTGCAAGCAGCTCATCATATGTCTCATATTCAGGAAGCTCAGGGTAGTCCTTCTTTATAGCATCTGTGCTTCTGAAAAGGAAACCTGCCTTGCTGGCCTGTATCATGCCTAAATCGTTGTGGCTGTCACCGCTTGCGATGGTATCGTATCCGATAGACTGAAGTGCCTTTACAGTTGTAAGCTTTGACTGCTCACATCTCATTCTAAAGCCTGTAATCTCGCCATCTTCAGCAACCTCAAGCTCGTTACAAAAGATTGTCGGCCAGCCGAGCTTCTTCATGAGCGGGCCTGCAAACTGTGAAAATGTATCACTGATGATGATTACCTGTGTGATTGAACGAAGCTCATCCAAAAACTCCTTTGCACCAGGCATTGGATCTATCTTTGCGATTGTCTCCTGAATTTCTTTTAATCCGAGTCCGTGCTCCTTTAAAATATTTATTCTATAGTTCATGAGCTTATCATAATCAGGCTCATCTCTTGTTGTCTTCTCAAGCTCAGGAATGCCTGTCTCCTTTGCAAATGCAATCCAGATTTCAGGTACCAATACTCCCTCAAGGTCTAAGCATACAATATTCATTTTGATTCCTCCGTGTGTTTTATTCTGTGGATTCCGATGAAACTCAATATAATTGTCATGTAACTATTTAAGCAGCCTTGAATAGTTACATGATATTTAGTTCACCGATTTAATCCAGTAAAGTATATCATACAAGCCGACGGTCTACAATAGAATTATACGTGATTTTCAAAGGATTTTTCAGTAAATCATTATTACCGTCCATTACGCTCGTTGGCTTTTGCACACGCACCGGCTTCCGCCGAGAATACTCCCTCATCATCTATGATGTTTCCACTCTCAACATGATTTTTCAGTATATTGTTAAACGCATAATCCCAGATTTTCTCTGAGCCAAGTGCTGTGCGCTTATTTCTGCCGAGTATCTGCGACAGCTTTACACTGTGCTCACGCCATGAAAGCCCGCCCGACGCATCGTTTAGGAGCATTGGCTGTATATTGTCCATGGTGCGGGCAAATCTGGCTTCCGGTGTCTGCTGCTCCTCAAATTCCTCCCACAGCTCTAAAAGCGGCTCGCCCTGTTCCTTTGGCAAGAGTCCGTATATACGCTCCGCCGCCTTCTGCTCACGCTCATGCTGTGTGGCCTTGCCTGCCTCATCATAGGCATATGTGTCTCCTGCGTCAATCTCTACTATGTCGTGTATCAAAAGCATTCCTACTGTCTTTAGCACATCTATCTTCTCATTGGCATACTCACTCAAGAGCATGGTCATGATAGCCATATGCCAGGCATGCTCCGCATCATTTTCCTTGCGGCTTGCATCAGCTAAATAAGTCTGGCGGAATATCTCCTTTTCCTTGTCGATTTCTCTGATGAAATCAAGCTGTTTTTCTAATCTTTTGTCTTTCTCATTTTCCTGCATTATTGTATCTCCACGTTAATTCTCACTATATTTGCAAATCTGCATCTTTTTACTATTATGAATTAACCAATAATTTTGTCAAGCGGTCAATACAAATTACAGCGCATCCTTCATTGCTTTAACATACTCACCGACATACTTTGGTGAAGCCTCACCATACTCATCGATTATCTTGATGATGGCAGAGCCCACAATGGCACCATCCGAGATATCTGCCATCTTCTTTGCCTGCTTGGGTGTTGAAATGCCAAAACCGATAGCACATGGCACATCTGTGTTTTCTCTGATTACCTTGACTATTGAAGCCAGATCTGTCTTAATCTCGCTTCTTGTACCGGTGACTCCGAGGCTTGAAATCACATAGATGAAGCCGGTTGCCTCCTTTGCTATCATCGCAATGCGATCCTTTGATGTAGGCGCGATAAATGAAATAAGATCCACATCATATTTCTCGCAGAGTGGTAAAAACTCTTCCTTTTCCTCATATGGGATATCCGGCAGAATGAGTCCGTCAATGCCTATTTCCTTACATGTACTGATAAACTTTTCTGCGCTGTATGAGTAAACCACGTTTGCATATGTCATGAAAACCATAGGGATTGTGACATCTTTTCTCAAATCTCTCACAAGGTCAAAAACCTTGTCTGTTGTAACTCCGGCTGCAAGTGCCTTTATGTTGGCGCCCTGGATTACAGGTCCCTCTGCTGTAGGATCAGAGAATGGAATACCAAGCTCTATAAGGTCTGCGCCGTTTGCAACAGCTTCTCTTACGATTTTTGCAGTTGTCTCTAAATTTGGATCTCCACAGGTGATAAATGGTATAAATGCCTTACCGTTTTCAAACGCACTTCTTATCTTACTCATAAATATTCTCCCCTCTGTATCTTGCTATTGCCGCGCAGTCCTTGTCGCCTCTGCCTGAAACAGTAACAACGATTATCTTGTCCTTGTCCATTGTAGGCGCCAGCTTCATGGCATATGCCACTGCATGTGAGGACTCGATTGCAGGGATGATTCCCTCTGTCTTTGCGAGGTATTCAAAAGCATTTACCGCTTCATCATCTGTTACCGGTACATACTGCGCTCTGCCGATATCGTGCAGATATGCGTGCTCCGGTCCGACTCCCGGATAGTCAAGTCCTGCAGAAATTGAATAAACCGGAGCAATCTGTCCGTATTTATCCTGACAGAAATATGACTTCATGCCGTGGAAAATACCAAGACGGCCTGTATTTACTGTAGCTGCAGTCTCAAAGGTATCTATTCCTCTTCCTGCTGCCTCGCAGCCGATGAGCTCTACACCCTCATCCTCTATGAAGTTGTAAAAGCTTCCGATGGCATTTGAGCCGCCGCCCACACATGCGATGACCGCATCAGGCAGTCTGTGCTCCTTTTCAAGCATCTGCTCCTTGATTTCCTTTGAGATGACCGCCTGGAAATCTCTTACGATGGTAGGGAACGGATGTGGTCCCATAACTGAGCCCAGGCAGTAATGTGTGTCCGAAATTCTCTTGGTCCACTCTCTCATTGCCTCCGATACGGCATCCTTTAATGTGGCTGTACCTGATGTAACCGGGATAACCTCTGCTCCGAGCAGACGCATGCGGTATACATTGAGCGCCTGACGCTTTGTGTCCTCCTCGCCCATGAATACAACACATTCCATACCCATAAGGGCTGCGGCCGTTGCAGTTGCCACACCGTGCTGACCGGCTCCGGTCTCAGCTATCAGTCGGGTTTTGCCCATTTTCTTTGCAAGAAGTGCCTGACCTAATACGTTGTTGATCTTGTGGGCTCCTGTATGGTTTAAATCCTCTCTTTTAAGGTATATTTTTGCTCCACCGAGATCCTTTGTCATCTTTTCTGCATAGTACAGTCTCGATGGTCTTCCTGCATAATCGTTGAGAAGCTCTGTGAGCTCTCTGTTAAATTCAGGATCGTTTTTGTAATAATTGTATGCTTCTTCTAATTCTTTAACGGCATTCATGAGGGTTTCAGGAATGTACTGGCCTCCGTGAATACCAAATCTTCCGTTTGGATTTGTCATGATATTTTCCCTTCTGATGTATATTTGTAAATATTTTGTTTTCTGTACTGAATAGTTACAGATATTCTTAAAACCATGAAGATACTTATATATCTCTATTAGCTTAATCGCAATTCATCAAGCTTAGCCTTTTTGTCGTCCGCTCTCATCAGTGTCTCTCCGATAAGCACTGCGTCAGCTCCGATTTCACGTATTGCCCTGATATCGTCTGTGCTCTTTACACCGCTTTCCGATACAAATATGATGTCATCGGGAATCCGGTCGCGCAGCTTTTTGCTGTTAGCTGTATCAACTGTAAAATCCTTCAGATTGCGGTTGTTGACACCTATTATTCTGGCACCGGCTCTTACCGCCATCCCTGCCTCTTTTTCATTGTGTATCTCCACAAGGGCGCTTATTCCAAGGCTGTCGCAGATTTTTATGTATTCACCAAGCTGCACCTCTGACAGTATGGAGCAGATTAAAAGCACCGCAGCGGCACCGAGTGTCTTTGCCTGATATATCTGATATTCATCAACCGTAAAATCTTTTCGGATGCACGGAATCGAAACCGTTTTTGCAATCTCCTTAAGATACTCATCCGAGCCTAAAAACCATTTCGGCTCTGTCAGTACCGAGATGCAATCCGCACCTGCCGCCTCGTATTCCCTTGCGATTTCAAGATATCTGAAATCCGGCTCTATAAGCCCCTTTGACGGCGAAGCCTTCTTGCACTCGCATATGAAGCTCAAGTCATCCTTTTTGAGTGCTTTTTCAAATGCAAAATCACAAAGCTTTTCGTTTTTCGTCTGAATCGCGATATTTTTCATTTCCTCAAGGCTTATTTTTTTCTTGTCCTCTGCCACGCGAAGCCTTGAATATTCTGCAAGCTGGTCTAAAATATTCATCGCTTATCCTTTCTTGTTTTATGTGCCTAGCTGTTGCTTACCTCGATAAGCTTATCGAGTGTTTCAAGTGCTTTTCCTGAATCAATGATTTCTGCTGCAAGCTCGATACCCTCTTTCATGCTGTCGGCCTTTCCTCCTATATAAAGTGATGCGCCTGCGTTCATGAGTACTGCATTTCTCTTATGGTCCTTCTGTCCGCCTAAGATATCACGTACAATTTTCGCATTTTCCCCAGGTGTACCGCCTTTTAAATCCTCCTTTGTACAGCGCTCAAAGCCGAAATCCTCCGGTGAGATTACTGTGGTTCTGAACCATCCGTCCTTTATCTCGCATACCTTGGTCGGTGCGCTCATGGAAATCTCATCGAGCTTATCCATGCCATAGACTACCATTCCGCGCTTTACTCCGAGGCTTACAAGCACCTGTGCAAGCGGCTCTACAAGGTACTCATCATACACTCCCAGAAGCTGCATGGCCGGTGAACCCGGATTTGTGAGCGGTCCTAAAATATTAAATACGGTTCTAAAACCAAGCTCTTTTCTGATAGGTCCGACATATTTCATTGATGTGTGATATTTCTGTGCAAAGAAGAAGCACATGCCGACTTTATTTAAAAGCTCCACACATTTATCAGGGCTCTGGTCTATGTTGACGCCGAGCGCCTCAAGGCAGTCTGCTGTGCCGCATAATGAAGAGGCTGCCCTGTTTCCGTGCTTTGCCACCTTCATGCCGCCTGCTGCCGCAACAAGTGCTGAGGTTGTTGAAATGTTGAAGCTCTGTGCATTGTCTCCGCCTGTTCCTACGATTTCGAACACATCCATACCTGTTTTCACCTGTACCGCATGCTCTCTCATGGCCGCTGCACAGCCTGCGATTTCGTCTGTTGTCTCAGCCTTTGCGCTCTTTGTGGAAAGAGCTGCAAGAAAAGCTGCATTCTGGGTTGGTGTTGTCTCACCGCCCATGATCTCATTCATCACTGCATATGCCTCGTCATATGTGAGGTCTTCTTTGTTTACGATTTTTACTATGGCTTCTTTGATCATGATTATGTCCTCCTGCATTCCGATGATATTTCGTTTATAATTTTGTTTATGATTTTGTTCTGCTATTTGTTTTCAATTCAACAACTAATATATAAATTCATTAAACGCTGCAATTTTCAATTAAGCTTTGATAAAATTACTAAGCATCTGCTTTCCATCCGGTGTCATGATTGACTCCGGGTGAAACTGCACACCGTATATCGGGTATTCCTTGTGCTCAACAGCCATGATCTCACCATCATCTGTAGTGGCTGTAATCTTTAGGCAATCAGGCATCGTGTCCGCAGCTGCAGCAAGTGAATGGTAACGTGCTACCTTTGCTTTTTTCGGGCAACCCTTGAATAAAAGGCTTTCTGTGTCAAACGATGCATCCGATTGCTTTCCGTGCATGAGCTCCTTTGCATATGTGACTGTCGCACCGTATGCTGCGCATATCGCCTGATGGCCGAGGCACACGCCAAGGATTGGGATTTCCTTTCCAAGCTCCTTTGCCACAGCTATTATCACGCCCGCATCCTCAGGCCTTCCCGGTCCCGGTGATAATATGATGCGGTCAGGCTTTAAAGCCCTAATCTCTTCAACTGTCATCTCATCATTTCTGATTACTCTGATATCAGGCTCTATCTCACCGATTAGCTGATACAGATTGTAAGAAAAGCTGTCGTAGTTATCAATCAGTAAAATCATTCTTCCACCTCCTGTGAAACTTCCAGTGCCTTAAGAGAAGCCTTTGCCTTGTTTATGCACTCCTGAAATTCCTTCTCAGGATCTGAATCCGCAACGATTCCCGCTCCGCTTCTCACGAAAACCTTGCCGTTTTTCTTGTAGGCAATACGGATTGCAATACATGTGTCCATATTTCCTGTAAAATCTATATATCCAATCGCGCCACCGTAAATGCCTCGCTTGTTATCCTCAAGCTCTCCGATAAGCTGGCACGCTCTGATTTTTGGCGCTCCTGAAAGTGTTCCTGCCGGAAGCACGGCCTCTATTGCATCGAGTGCGTCGTACTCTTCTCTTATCTCTCCACGCACTGTCGAGCCTATATGCATCACATGTGAATATCTCTCTATGGAATGAAGCTTTTCTACCTGTACACTTCCGAATTTACTTACCTTTCCGAGGTCATTTCTTCCAAGGTCCACCAGCATATTGTGCTCTGCGAGCTCTTTTTCGTCCTTAAGCAGCCCTTCCTCAAGCTTTTTGTCCTCCTCTGCTGTGGCACCTCTCGGCCTCGTGCCTGCCAGCGGGAATGTGTGAAGCACTCCATTTTCAAGCTTCACAAGTGTCTCCGGAGATGCTCCCGCAACCTCCACATCGGTTCCCGAAAAATAAAACATGTACGGCGAAGGATTTATTGTTCGAAGCACGCGGTAGGTATCAAAAAGGCTTCCCTCAAACGGCGCACTCAATCTGTTGGATAAAACTATCTGAAAAATATCCCCCTCTTTGATATGGTGCTTTGCCTTCTCGACCATCTCACAATACTGCTCCTTGTCAAAAAGAGGTGTGACCTCGCCCAGCAGCTTGCCACCCATATTCTGTTTTTTCTCTCCGTGCATCAGAAGCTCCCTAAGCTGCTTTAGCTCAACAATCGCTTTGTTGTAGCCTGTTTCCGGAGCATCAAGTGACATATTTGCGATTAGTATTATCTTTTGGCACAGATTGTCAAATGCTATTACCTTATCAAAAAGCATCAGATCAACATCCTTGAAATCCTCTGTGTCCCTTGCTTTTCCTCTGATGCTTTTCTCCTTGTAGCCCAGATAATCATACGAAAAATAACCCACAAGGCCACCTGTAAACGAAGGCAGATAATCAAATTTCGGACTCTTGTACTCTGAAAGAATCTGTCTGATGTACTCTGAAGGATTTTCCGTCTCCACCGAAAGCTTTCCAAGCTTCATATGACCATCTATGCAGTTAATCTCAAGCTTTGGATCATATCCCAAAAATGTATATCTTCCCCAGGCTTCATTGGCCTGTGCTGATTCAAGCAGATAACAATGTGTTGAAACATTCTGCAGAATCCTCATAGCCTCTATAGGTGTGATAAAATCTGATAATATCTCACAGCTTACAGGGAGAATGTCATACTTCCCGGTTTTTGCTATTTCTTTAACTTCGGTCAGTGTAGGTGAAATTTTCATATGCTTACCTCCAAATTTTGTGTGGTAGTGAATAAATGTCCAGTGTTTAACTGTGAACAAAACGTACAACATACAGCTTTGATTTTCTGCTGTGAACAAACGTACAACATACAGCTCGAATTCGCCTCTTCGAGGCTTCTCCGCAGCTTACGCTGCTACAATTCTCGCTTTATGTTGTGCAGTCCAATGTTCGTTCGCAAGCTTGCATGCGAGCATGCAGACTTGCAAACTCCATTGTACCTCTTTGTTCACTAAAAAACGCCCTTGACAGAATATTACTTCTGTCAAGGACGAATAATCTTAACTATCCGCGGTGCCACCTTGAATTCACGATAAAGCTCGTGCGCTTGGCAGGATACCAACATATCCCGGGCAAATGACGTATGCCCACACGTCGCAGAATACTCTGGATGAATGATAAATCCATTTGACTGCGCCCTCAGCGGTCCATTTGACAACTTGTTTCACACCTGATTCTCAGCACCACAGGCTCTCTGTAAAGGCATCATTGCCGTTATCTCCGCTTCAACGGTTTACAATTTATTTAATTGTCGAAACAGTTTAAACTGTTTAAACTGTTTTCACTTCTTTAACGATTTAATACTTTATCTTGCTAAATTTGTTTAGAGTTTATCACTCCTTTTTGTGTTTGTCAACATACATTTTAAAATAAATTGTATGTTTAAAGGGCCAACAACTACATAACAGCAAAGCTTAATATGATAAAAAAGCATGTAATATTCTGCTCTAATGCATCTTCCAACTCTTCCTCATCATATCCTACAGAAAGTGATACAAAACCGAAATAATAAGCATCTTTTACTGTTTCCACATGATGTCTCCATAGTACAAATCCGAAGATTGCAGGAAATTCATTTTGTAAATAGAGACTTAACTGCTCTACATTTCCTCATCCTTATACGGCATGCAAAACTTAACCGCATCCGTCAAAAGTCGGTCTGACTCCAATGTGCTGTCCAGTGCATGGTCGAAATCATATAACGGAGCCATACTCACATACTCTCCTGTATCCATATTTCTAAGCCATCCGAAATTACCGGCATGCCTGTCGCCATTTCCAATTACCGCATCTATAATAAGCATCTGTGCTCCGGCTTTTCCAAACAGCTCCATTATCGTCTGCTCATCAAAATCGTCTGGATCAAGTTCGTAAACCGGTGTGTTTTTGCACATTAATAACATAAAATCACCTTGCATTATATAAATTCGATTGATAACCATATTATAGTTGTTATTAGATGTGTAATCAATCAAAAACACCGACTAATCTAAAGTCTGATTTTAGATTAGTCGGCATTCTGGTTTTCTATAAAATATACTCCATCTGGCGTTCCTTTGTCTTAAGCCCCATCTTCTCATAAAATTTCTCAGCAGATGTGTTTCCGCTCCATACATTGAGAGTGACCTCGTAGCAGCCGAGATGCTTTGCCTCATTCTTGACATATTCAAAAAGCAGCTCTCCGATATGCTGTCCTCTGGTCTTTGCATCTACACACAGATCATCTATGAAAAGTGATGTAAACGGCACCATATTGTTGGAAAACGGCTGCTGTCTTATCTGACAGAATGCATATCCCATGCAGATATCGTCATCATCTGCCGCAACATATATCGGCTTTGTATCATCCTTTATCATTTCTGCAAGCTCTTCATTTGTATATTTTGTCGTTCCCGGGATAAAAATATCCGGTCTGATATCGGCATGGATCTGAAGCACCTGCTCTAACAATTCTATAAGTCTTGGTATGTCTTTTTCGTGTGCTCTTCTAATATTCATTTTTGAGAATCATCCTTCCTGTTGTCGTTAATGTATAGTTTTTATATTTCAAAATAAATCCAGCATATTATCGAGATAAATGTGCTCTCTGACATGTATCTGATACTGTGGTTTCGTCATATAGTAGAGCAGAAATTCCAGTATCATGGCACTTCCAAGCCCTCTTCCCTCTATTTTAAAATTGCTAAAGCCCATCGACAGATAAGTGTTCTTTATATCGTCTACTCCTATAAATCCCGGATTTTCCATCGCCTTTGAAAAGAGATATCCCTGCCCTGCATCAGGTGCAGTACAATAATGCTCCGAGCAATCCTCGCCCAGATTTTTGCGGCTAACCGTCTCGTAGCATTTCTTCCTGTCCGTGCAGCCAAACCAGCAGCACTCATTGCACAAAAATTCTACTTTTTCCTTTTGATGCTGTGATAATGCTTTCAGTTTATCAAATGATTTGTTCAGTCTGAAATCCGGTACTACATAGCGGAAATCCTCTCTGTTTAGCTCATTTTCAAATTCACGGAAATCCGTCAGAACCTTTGTGGTTGAGGACACAAAATAAAAGTCAGGGTAGTTTTCTTTTATGTAATCAAGCAGAATATCTGAGTAGATGATTATGCCATTTCCAAAACCCCTACTTCGCTCATTATCTCTGCCTATATCAAATATCCTGCACAGTTCGTTACATTTTTTGTCAGAAAGATGCTCCTTAGTAAGCAATGAATTGCTAAAGGTAAGTCTCGCGGATATCCCATATTCCTGCATCAGCTTAAGCACTTCCTTCGGATCGTGCTCACCAAAACCGACGCGGCCTCCGCCCCATATGCAGTCTGCCGGTGCACCGTATATTGAGCCTATGTCGCACCAGTCATAGAAATATTCCCGGTGCTTGCGGTACAGTGGGAGAAATTCTTTGTATAATTCATAAAATTCAAACAATCCCGGTAGATGATAATACGCTTTCATTTTGACTCCTTATTTTAATCCGTACCAGACTCTCAACAGACTCTAGTATACTTCTCCCAAATGTAAGTGTAAAATCCCGGAGCGTATTGTATGCTTTGATAGTATATCAATATCACGCTCCGGGGTTTCTATTTACGCCTGATTTAGTTTAAGAAATTCTGTATGATAACTTCCTCTGCCTCTTCCTCTGTAAGTCCGAGTGTACGGAGCTTGAGAAGCTGCTCGTCGTTTATCCTGCCGATTGCTGCCTCATGGATGATAGCTGCATCGATATTTTTTGCCCTGATTTCAGGGATTGAACCGACCTCTGCATGATCCATGATGATAGAATCACACTGGATATGAGCCTGGCATTTGCTGTTACCGATGGCATTCGGATGGAAGGTCTGGACTGAGTTTCCTTTTCCTACTGATCTGGAAACAATCTGTGCAGAGCTGTCCTCTCCGTTTAGCTGCACCTCGATGTTCGACTCTGCCTTCTGCTCTCCATCTGTCATGAGACGCTCTGTGACATAGAGCTTTGCGTCCTTTCCAAGCTCCACATTGGTCTCACGGACTGTAGAATCAACACCCTTTATCTGTGCTGTATCGAGTGTGAAAACAGAATTCTCGCCCACAAATATATTTGTTACAGGGTTGAGTACTCTCGCACCTGTTCCGTTTCCCTCGCCATAGTGCTTTTCCTCATAACGGACATTCGCATTTTTACCTACATGGAAGGTGTGGATACCGTCGTGTCTGCTCTCATTGCAGCCACTGTTGTGGATTCCGCAGCCTGCCACAATCCTTACATCTGCACCATCCTCTACATAGAAATCGTTGTATACAAGGTCTGTCATGCCTGATTTGCTGAGCACTACCGGGATATAGACAGCCTCTCCGTCCGTTTTTCCATCAATATAAATATCAATGCCCGGCTTGTCCGTCTTTTTCTTTATCTTGATGTGCTCGCTGTCTCCGTGGCAGATTGATGTGCCGTTTTCACGCAGATTAAAGGCACCGGTCTGACTGAATTTATTATCATTTATGACGTCCAATACGCCCTCTGTTACGTTGTCAAGCTTTACCATATTATGCTCTTCCCTCCAGTCTCTCTACACATTTGTGACATTTCTGTACACCATTGAGATAAGGCAGCACCTCGTCCTTTGTACCGATTTTCTTGATTTCTCCGTCATCAATTATCATGATGCGGTCTGCCATATTGATAATTTTCTCCTGATGTGAAATCACTATGAGGCTCTGCTTTTTCTCAGTATGGATTTCCTCGAATTTCTGTATGAGCATTGAAAAGCTCCACAGATCGATTCCGGCCTCCGGCTCGTCAAATATGCAAAGCGAATGCTCCTTGGCAAGCACTGATGCTATCTCAATTCGCTTCATCTCTCCACCTGAGAGTGTGCCGTCAATCTGGCGGTAAATGTAATCCTTTGCACAAAGTCCTACCGCGGTGAGAAGGTCGCAGCACTCCTTGTCTGAAAGCTCATCCTTTGCGGCAAGCTTAAGCAGCTTCATGACTGTCATTCCCTTAAATCTCGGTGGCTGCTGGAATGCAAAGCCTATTCCCGCATTTGCCCTGTGATTGATGTCGAGTTCTGTGATATCCTGTCCGTCAAGTATGATCTTTCCGCTGTCCGGTGTCTGGATACCTATCAAGGTCTTTGCCAGAGTGGATTTTCCACCTCCGTTTGGTCCGGTGATGACAAGCATTTCTCCGTCCTCTACCTGAAATGATATATTGTTCAGAAGGCATTTCTTTCCGCCCTCATCATCTACGTTTAAAGTTAAATTTTCTGCTTTAAGCACGATTTTCACCTCATTTTTATTTATGATACAGCATAAAATCCGTCTCCTGCTGTTCTTATTACTTTTTCCGTTTACCGTTCACATTCACACATTAGTATGCCCGGCAATGATTACAGTATAACATAATAGTAAACGTTTACAAGGTATAAACTCTCTGGTACTCGCTAAAATACATATTGTGGCTTTTTATAAAAAGTTTGTTTATCTACTAATTTCCCTTATCATTGAATACTCATTGCACAAGGTTCCGTCATTTTGTCTGATAGAATTAAATTTGATGCCGGTTATCCTGAAGCCCATCTTCTCATAAAGTGCTCTCGCCCTGCTATTGCCCTCAATAAAATCCAATTCCATCTGCAATATATTCGGATTGCTTTCTGCTATTTTTATCATTTCCCGGAACATTCTCGTTCCGATCCCCTGATTCCAGAATTCGCTCAGCAAACCGATTGCCACATTTGCCCTGTGTCCGGTTTTCGCGCGTTTATTCCACCAGACCATGCAATTTCCGGCAATTTTTCCATCTGCTTCACAAACCAGCAGCGTATGTGTATCCGACAAATTGCAGCTATTTATAAAATCAATCTCCTGCTCGATGGTCTGTGTCTCACATTCTTCCGGTGTCCTCAGTAAGAAATCCGTTTCACCGGTTGACTTTTTCATGTACTCTATAAGAGCTTTGGCATCCTTTTCATTTGCACTTCGCAAAATGGCAGTTCTGCCGTCTTTTAATTTAAATTCGATATCTTTTATTATCATATTTTCTATAGTACCAACTTCCTATTGATTTTTGTATTCTATCTGTGATAAACTACTGACAATTAATGGTAGTTGCAGCTTAGACAGAGCGAGACGAAAGTTTCCCTCTGTCTATTTTTTTGCGCTTTTACGTGCATGAAAACTTGTATGCACTTCAAGTCTTTTTCAATTATCGCAGCTATCAAAAGCCTATTGTAACTACTCGTTACAGCTATATTTATTTTACATAACAGGAGGATTTAAGAAAAATGCCAAAGAACAGATTACAGGAAACCGTTTTTACCATCATGATGGTGCTTGTCATGGTTTATGCCATGATATGCTACAATATTGCCCTTGAAACAGGCGGTATGAAGAACTTTGTTTTTAAGGCCGCATTAGGCGAATTTCCTATCATGATTGTTGCCGGTTTTATTCTCGATACATTCATTGCCGGACCACTTGCCAAAAAATGCGCTTTCAAAATCGTCACACCGGGAAAGGACAGACCTATTGCTATAATCCTTGCAATTTCCGTCTTCTCAATCTGGTTTATGTGTCCTATGATGAGCTTTATCGCTACCATCCTTTTCAATGGTGGTTTTAATTCACAGATATTTGCGACATTCTGTGAGCTCGTCGTAAGAAACTTTCCAATGGCCTTCTTCTGGCAGCTCTTTGTTGCCGGACCACTTGTTAGATTCATCTTTGGAAAAATCTTCCGAGAGAACTAATTTAAATGTAAAAAATGTAAAACCGGGCATAATAGCCTGCCCGGTTTTCACTGTTCATCGTAACTGTTAAGAATCACACCATGCATATTCACACAAAAGCTCATTGCAGGTGTCTTCTCGCTTCTTAGAAAGCTTCATAAAACGCTTTGTCTTAGAAAACTCCGTCTATAAAGCCCTTCATATCGTCCTTAGACACAAGACCAATCTGCTGACCGGCAACCTGACCGCCCTTGATTGCAATAACTGCAGGAATATTCATTATACGATACTCTCTTGCCAGATCAGGATTCTCGTCCACATCAATATTGTAAAACTCCACATCTGTGATTTCATCAGAAAGCTGCTCCATTACCGGCGCAAGCATCTTGCATGGACCGCACCACTCTGCCGAAAAATCAACAATGATAGCCTTATTATTTTTAACCTGTTCAAATTCACTGCTATTAATCTTCTTTACCATAGTTGTTCTCCTTTCATCTGTCGAACGAAATATTTTCGTTGCACCCATACAGCAATAAAAAATAACTGCTATACTATAGTACACCGAATAAGAAATAACAATGCATCAGAAACTTATTATTCGATGTACTAGCACTACTATAATACATAAATCAGATTATGTCACATAAAAATATTGTAAACCTCAAAATTTATCATTTACCACGATTAAAGCTTTTTGTGCTCTGCCATGTAGGCCTCTATATCCTCTGTGGTTCTGATGATATCCTCCGACAGACACACTGCACCGTCCTCGGTGATAAGCACATCATCCTCAATCCTGATACCGATTTCCCATTCATCTATATACAGTCCCGGCTCGTCACTGATGATTGCACCCGGACGAAGCCTGCTGTTTGAATCAACTGTCACGTCATGCACATCAATTCCCAGATGGTGTGACACGCCATGCATGTAATACTTAGAAATCTCTACCGAATTCTTTATCAGTCCAAGCTTCATAAGCCCGTCTGCAAGCACATCCTTACATACTTCATTTAATTCCTTTGTAGTCATTCCCGGCTTTGCAACCTCGACAATCTTTCGGTTTGCGGCAAGCACGATATCATATACCTGTTTCTGGCGCTCGGTAAACCTGCCATTTACCGGATATGTTCTCGTAATATCCGAATTGTAGCCATCTATTCTGGCTCCAAGGTCAAGAAGCACCAGTGTTCCATCCTCCATCGTCTCACGATTTGTGTCATAGTGAAGCATCGTTCCATTCATTCCGCTTCCGGCAATTGTAGGAAAAGCTGTCCACTCTGCCCCACCGCGTCTTATGATATATTCAAAGTCTGCCTGTGCCTGATATTCCTTCATGCCCGGCTTTAAATTAGCCATTACATTGCAGAGTCCGTCCTTTGTGAGAGCGATTGCCTTTTTGGTCAGCTCAATCTCATCCTCATCCTTCTGCATACGCTCCTCTGCCACAAATGGGAAAAGATTCTTCACAGCAACTCCCGGATAGTCTGTCTTAAATTCATTGGCTTTTACCACATTGTAATCCGGCAAATCCACTTTCTGATGACGATACGTGTCAAAATATGCTGTGTATACATCCTCACGCGTCATTATCCTGTCCAGTGTACTCTCAAGCTCATAAATGTATTCTACTTCATCAATTCCTGATATTTCCTCGGCTTCCTCCATAGTCACCTTTCTGCCGTACCAGCGCTCCATCGTAGGGTCTGCCTCCTCTATGAAGAGCATCGTCCTAGCAGGCTCTACACATTTATCCAGGACAAGGACCATGTTTTCACGTCTAAGTCCGGTCAGATAGAAGAAATTGCGGTTAGCCTGTGCTGTGAATAAATCATACTCATCTGCACTCACATGGTGCTCAATGCCTGAGTACAATATTGCTATAGAATTGTCCTCCATCTTGTCTAAAATTCTTTGTCTTCTGCTTTCAAAATCCATTTTGCTGCCTCTTATTCATTATTTGTAATGCCTGTCTTCAAAAATCGCTGACGTTCATACGCCCTTACGTTATCACAATATGAGTATTATTACAAGATTATTAGTCTATTCAGTTCCACCATTTTTTACAAATAATTTTACTAAACCTGCTTTCTCCCTAAATTCTTTATTTTTATGACAATAATCAAATACAATCTAAACTTCAATATCCTCCATATTTGTTTCCACTATTTCTTCATCTTTATAAATAACTGCTGCATTAATTAAGCAACTAAGATAAAACACTCTTATATAATCATCATATTTTGTATAGGCATATCCATTATCCTAATGAATTACTTTCATATAACACTTTTTAACTGCCAAAAATGCAATGCATCTGAGCATTTAGACAAGCCTTCCGATATTGCATATCTTACAAGACAAGCCAGCGAAAAACCTGAATTGAATATAAACGTAGCATCCAGAAATAATGATTTACAAATGTATGTTGTGGCAATGGAGTGTTTTATTGAACTCCCTATATTGTCAAGCCCTAAATCATTGATTTTTCAGGCTTTTCTTTAAATATTTACCTCACAAAATAGAGCCAGAAGTGTATGACAGTCATTGTATCTTGTACTGAATAGCTGAAAGAGGGTGCAGTTTATAAAGCTCCCACTTGTCTGCTCTATAAAGGCTATAAATTCTCTGTTAACTATGATGGTGAACCTTCCGTGTCTAATGGTATCGTGTACCAACTTCCTTCGTCCCACCTGTTCATGCACTGAGTGCCTGCTAAGCTTTCGAACGGGGTCATGCCCTACGGAGTGAATTACTGCAGGCTACAGCTCTTGTTTGTATTTTGATGTTACTGACCTGCTCATTCCACAGGGTACGGTTATTCCATGGACGCATCCCCTGCTTCATTTTCTGCTGGTCATTGTGCTGATGCAGTTGTCCATGCAACTCCATCGTTATCGGGTTTCTTTCCAGAACCCTGCCCGGTCTCGGAATTATCCGGATCCCGGCAAGGCTCTGGAATAATCATTTTGATGTGCTTATACAGCAAGTGCTTCCTGCTTTTCCTGCCGTTTTATGTCCGTAAGCAGCTTTTTCGGATCATACGAAGTTCCCTTCTTCATAATCGTATAGATGATTCCCAGAAGCTTGCAGTCAATCACGATCAGCGACTGCATCCTTTTGAACGGATACTTTGTTTGGGTCGTGTAGTATATGTGAAGCTCCTTAAATTCATCAGCATGTGCTACAGCTGACTTTGCCGCCTGGAACAACCAGTATGTGAGTCGTTTGCGTCCTCTGTGACTGATCTTGATTTCTCCCTTGTGCTTTCCCGACCTGCACGCTACAAGCCCTAATCCGCTTAGTTTCTGTATTTCCTTCACATCATCAAATCTTGAGATATCGCCCATCTCTGCAAGGATTCCGGACAGTGTGTTTTCTCCAATCCCGGATATCTCCAAAATGCTACCTGTATACGGTATTTCCTTGCATTTCTGGTTGATTAGATTCTCTATAACAGCAAGCTCTTCATCCAGTTCCATAATCTTCTTAACAAACCACTGTACAGCCATTTTGGCTGCATCCGCTCCATCCTTGATACCAACACTTGATCTCACATATCCTAAGATTTCTCCTGACCTGCTATAGCCGCGTCCTCTAAGCTTAGCTTCGTGCCAGATCTGTCTTATTCAGTCTTCGTCAAGTGCTTTTAAATCATCCGGAAATGGTGCAGATTTCAGCAGCGCCAGACTGAATGCGCCATCTACCTTTCCAAGCGCATCCTTATATTACGGAAAATAAATCTTCATTTCCCTGTGCATACGGTTGACTGCCAGGATTCTGTCCTCATTCAGCTGGTCCCTGAACATGGATAACCTGCGAAGCTCCGCATAAAGCTTCTCCGGAAGGTACGGCATACCGAAGTTACCGCCCTTGACAAGGTTAGCAATCAGTTTTGGATCCTTTGTGTCATCCTTTAGCTGGCTGTTATCTTCAACCTCTTTTGTCTGCTTCACAGCGTATGGATTTACCTTAACAACGCTGATTCCGTTAGATATCATCCATGTGGCTAGGCAGAACCCTAAATCTGACTGCGTTGAGGTTAGCCTCAATGCTGAAATCCATGTCTCTTTTAACTGTCAGAAATGCAATGCCTCCGTTTGTCTGGACAAGCCTTCTGATATTGCTTACCTTACAAGGCTTGCCAGAGAAGAACCAGGGCTGTATGCAAAATTAGCTTCCAGAGATGGTGGCTCGCAAGGATATGTTAAGGCTATGGGGGAGTTTAATTAGAGGCTCCCTCTCTCAATACACTTATAATTTAATATTTTTTAATGCTATTGCCATCGCGGTTTCTTCTTGCTCTCCTTCACTACTTTCCGAGATATTCATAGTCAGCATCCATAAATTTCTTTGTGTTCTATTATCGAATTTTTGATTTAACACCTTCGCCTCAAAAACACTTCCTATTGAAGGTCTATTTTCTCCGTCAAAAGGAGCACTTAATTCATCTATATGTATGCTTCCAACTTCTTCCGGATATCCTACAAGCCTCACTTGTGTATAATAAGTAACATTCTTCAATACTTCACATTTTACAACCAATCCCATCTCAATCTTTCTTACTTCTTCAACGTCTTTCTTTCCCACCATTTGAATTGAACTATTATATGCTCGTGGACCATCATAGCTAAAACCAATTCCAAACTTGACTCTCTGATTGATTTTTGATTTATCTATCTCTCCTTTTGTAGCTGACGGATTGAAATATACTTCTGTGCCATGATAATTAATATATGCATGACTCTCATTAACATAATTGTTGCTTATTCTTCCTACAATCAATCGCATTTTCTTGGCCATCTCATCTTCTGAAATCGCATTCTTTTTGCTCCTTGAATTTGAGTACAACATTGATAATCCAGTACCTTCATTAATGAGCCAATGTTGAGGCACTGTTCTATTATATAAATTAATGGATTTTTGTTTAAGTTCTCTTAACAATTTGGGCAATTCAGATTCAGCCAAACTACTACCATTTATTGCTTGAATAAACTTAAGGACAAATCTATAATAATGTGCTTCAACTGAGTCTGTTAATGCAATCCACCTATTAAGCTTGTTAATGGCGTCCATAATAAGTGTTTCTTGATTTTCCACTTTATACTTACATATAGCTTCAAACCATAATCTAATATTACCTGCATGTTGACTCTCCTCAACCATATTCTCTTCCATTAACTTAATAACTTTTTTCAAAGCATCTTGTTCATCATTTATATTAGCATCCTCTATATGCTTGATATAAGCATGTGCCAAAATTCTTCTGGCCCGTGTTTTATTCGTTGTAGAAGCATTATTCACATAATTTTCCCACAAAGATATCGTTTCATCCAAATTGCTTGTTAACTGCTTAATCCTTATCTCCAATTGCTCTAATTCTTCATAATTTGTTTCAGGAGCTATCTTCTTAACTTCTTCCCATAAAACAGTCGCACGATCTACATATTTCATCATCCAACCACCCTCACTTTGAAGAAGATAATTGCTAAAGCTTGCCTCCGATTCTTCTAACACCCTTTTGATAGCATTAGCAACATTAACACACATATAAATTTCTGAAATATGACCTGCAATACCAACATTGGATTCTCTAACTAATTCAAACAATTTGAATGCTTCTTGAGCATCACTTTCAATTTGATTTATTAATTCTTGCTTCTCTTTGTCTGAATTTTCATTTATAGCTTTCACTAAATCTTTTATATATTTACTACTGATTCTAGAAGAATATCCCATAGCTTTCATATGATACAATAGAGGATCTACGTACCCATATGTACTCTCTGATAATGAAATAGCCGCATCAATATTCGCAAAACCTTTATCATAATTTTTATCAATATAAAAATAAAACCTTGCTAAATGAGCTGTGAAATGAGGTTCTTCTGGATATATTTCCACCAATTTATTAAATATACTTACAATTGCATCATTAGTATCATCATATTTACCACTGGAAATTACCTTATGTTCCTCTTTCAACTTTTCAATTAATGGTGAGAACGCGGGTTTTTCAGCATCTACATCTGCGCTTCTTGTAATAAATAAACTGCGCATCAGTGATAAGGTATTTTGATTAATTGTCATCTTTCCATTTCTTGAATCTTCTATAAACACAAGAATATCATCAACCAATTTCAAAAACGATATTTCCTTTGCCTCTTTTCCTAATGACATTTGTCTCAATATTTCATTTGCAAACAAATGATACCTTATCCTTATCTGTTCTTTTCCATTATTTTTCTCCAACTTTACAAGTTCATTAACCCCCGGCATCGACTCCACAATAAAATCTTCAATAGTATCATCTTGAAATAAATCCATAAAAAACTGAACATCAATTGCTGTATTTCCATAATCAGCAAGCGATAAAGCAAATATCATTTTTTTAATTTGTGGATTCATGTGCTCCAAAAAATTATATATATATGGCTTTATACCTGTGAAATTTTCATTAAAAGTATACATAGCCATAACGAACGGTGTCTTTTCCTCTTTTTCCGTACTCTCGATTATAGAATTTAACTTATCTTCTATCGCGCGTTCTTCAATATAATCTTCCAATTTATTTTTCATTTCAAGAGCTTCTACCTTGTTTAGTGACTGAACTAAGTCATATATTGCTCCACTTTCCGAATGTATCCCTTTCAACTTGCGTTCAAAATAGCATATAACAAAAGAAAATCCCATCTTTTTAAGTTCAACTTGCAAATTCTTAGCTTCTTCATATTCTATATTGTTATTATCCACCATAATTAATATCTGATTATGTGTAATATCGTATATTTTCTGAATATTTTTTGCTGTTTGTTCATTATACTTTTGCAAAATAAGCGTAGGATATTGTTCCCGTAATTCCCATGCAATCCTTCGCATGAGTGTAGTTCCCCCGACTCCCGGTTCATAACACACTCGTTTTAATAATCTTCCTCTATCTTGCATATCCGCTTTGATTTTATCAATAACAGACATTTTACTTTTTCTTACAATATCAAAATTATTACTTAAACCGTACCAACTAATCGGACTATCTCCACGATAAAAGAAACTTCTCGTAGTTTTGGTCGCATCATATTCTTCTTGCTTATCTACATTTACATATACCACCTCAAATGAGTCTTGCAGCTCAGCTGCAAATGCTTCTGAAATAAGAACCATATCTTTGTTTGCATTAGGCAATTGATTTTTAAAAGATTTTGCAATAAAAGAATCTGCTTCATAATGAATCAATAAATTATTGCAAAAATCCTCAAATTTAAGCGGAAGAATCCTAAAATTTTCGTTGTCAATACGGCTATACTCGACCTGTGCAGACAATACATAATAATCTGCATCATCAGATTCATAGACATCATCAAACGCTTCAATAACCCTTTCTAGATTTTTTTCATTATCAACAGGATAGATAAACACTTTGACCGGCTTTGTATATATTTCATGAAATTTTTCTAATACATCCGACAAATGACGTCCATACTTACTCTTCCACTTGCTCTCATCAACTATCGTGTCCGGTGCATCTGCACAACCATTTGCCATAATCCAATACGGCAAATTGGACATTGAAAACTTTCTATTCGCCTCTGTTTTATTCAACATTCTAATCCAAGGTACAACACCACACAATTGTGTATATTCTCTCTCTAATCCAGCCACGTCAGACTCCGCATCAAAATCTATTATTAAATCCCATTTTCTACTAAATAATCCTTTAACATTTATATTATTGACTTGTTTAGTAACCAAAACATAATGATATGCATCAGAAAAGTCATTTGTTTCTTCTAACAACTCATACCAGACATTCTGTGAGCCATATATAGAGTCCTCTATCAGATCTAATTCCGCATCTACAACATAATTCTTAATAATTTTTCTAATTTCTCCTACTGCCTTTTTATATATATTAGGGTCTGGCACAGTAGCATTATGCTTGGGTCCATTATTGGTTTTTTGCGCTCCCTGTAGAATGACATCCAGATTTATTCCAAATGATGAATAAGCTGGATTTATTTTTGATTTGAAGGCATCTATTAACTTATATAAATTAGTATCTTTCTTACTTAGAAAATCTATCTCATTTCCTTTTTCTTCAGCCGAAATCACACTGCATTCAAAACGTTCTATTGCAGATTTATATAAACAATTTTTTAAAGCCCATTCACACGATTGATACAAATCTGTTCCTGCATCTCTCAATTTATCTGAAGCAAGTTCTTCATCTCCCGCTGCATTTATGTCTACAAATCGTTTATACTTACTAACACTTTCATTAAATTTTTCCACAATAATTGCATCGTTTCGGTAATTAACACTATTGGCACTTGCAATAAAACGACTAAACTTTTGCGATTTTTTACCCATTTTTTTCTCCTCGCATTCTGAATATTTTTCTATCATTTACATATAATATCTCTATATATAGAAAGGATTATTTTACATAAAAATTTATCCTCGAGAAACAACCAACCACTTTATTCCAATGCTCTTGCTTAATTATGAATACCTTGGCACCAGTGATACTGGTGAACTTGCCCTCAAAGATAAAACAACTGGCAATTTTCTAATTCTATCGTTTGACTATGAATATATATATTGTAAAACAATACACTAATTCTTAACCAACGAAAATTTCCATCATACACCCATTCTCTATATCATCAATACAATAAATCTTATCCATGACCTCGAATATCTCTCTTAGATTCCCCCTCGCACTCTTCCAGCCAATTCCATCAGTAAACCACACAAATGTAAATCCATCTATTGTATCAGCTTCCTGCGAAAGCATCTTATAACTTCTTGCTGTTTCATTGAGTTTAGAGCCTCCACCTCCATAAAAGTTTGTCTCAATAGCATAAATCATCTTATCTGTCTTAATTACAAAATCAAATCTCTTGGTAGCTTTACCATGATTAGATAGTGCTGATAAATCAATATTCCATTTTGATTCAATATCTTTTAAGTACATCTCTTTAAAGTAATTCTCATTCTTTTTAAAACCTGCTGCCACAATGTACTTCTCAACCAAATCTTCCATTTGATGACCACCACGATTTTTACGCCCATTAGAATCTAAACCAGTTTCAATCCCCAATGCATAATCCACCAGATTATTCACAAGATGATTTGCTATCATATCAAACAATCCTGTTTTTCTCATAAATACCTTGTATTGCTCTATATCGTAGTTCATAGTTTTGAAATTGTATAAAAATGCTCCATCTTCATCCTGTGCGTATATTTCGTTACTCCTGACTGCAAGTAACAATGGTATACATTTTAATGTTTCCGGATATCTTGTCACTACCTTTTCAAACTCATCTTCTATATTCTTTGATCCAATTAATGAATTCAAAATGTTGAGTTCTACCTTGATTTCATCAACATTCTTAATGACCTTTTCAAAATCTATGTAATAATCATAGCTTGAAATACTTGGTCTGAATTTACTAAGCCATTCGTCAAAATTCCTATTTGTCATTTAGTACCTTCTCCAGTCTTTTCTTAGATATTTCCATATATTCTTCGCTTACATCTATTCCTATGAACTTTCGTCCATATCTTACTGCCTCTACCCCGGTAGTTCCTGAGCCACAGAAAGGATCCAAAATAACTTGTCCTTCCTCTGTCGATGCAAGTATTATTCTTTCCAACAGATATTCTGGTTTCTGTGTAGGATGCTTTCCCTCCACCTTCTCAGATGGCTTTGTCAATGAGCCTGTCCAAACATCCTTCATCTGCTTTCCATCATTCATTTCTTTCATTTTCTGATAATTAAAAAAATGCCGAGACTTCTTATCATTCTTTCTAGCCCATAAAATGGTTTCTGTAGAATGTGTGAAGCATCGACATGCTAAGTTTGGCGGTGGATTTGTTTTCTGCCATGTTATGTTATTAATTATCTTGAAGCCCTCCTGCTCCAATGCCATACCAATTGAATATATATTGTGTAATGTTCCTGATATCCATATTGTGCCATTTGGCTTTAGTACTTTCTTACATAACCTAATCCACTTTCTATTAAACTTATGTTTTTCTTCGACACCGGTTCCACTTTCTGAAAGTTTATCCCATGAGCCTTTATTTACTGAAACCATCTTTCCACCTTTACATGTAATCCCATCATTACTTAAAAAATAAGGTGGATCAGCAAATATCATATCCACTGATTCTGGTTCCATTTTTGTTAGAATTTTAAATGAATCACCTACAACCAACTGTGATTCATCCGTCTCAAAGTATAATGGCACTTTCTTTGTAAATAAGTTATCCATTATATTTCTCCTCGTCTTTAGAGCTAAATGTTAATCTCTGCCAACAGAGACATTAACACCATTTAATAATTACATATTATTACTTCTTCTCCTACCCTATTTGATGCATCAGAGTTAATCATACGCTTAACACTTACAACATCTATCTTATAATCCTTATTTCCATACAACTCATTTATCAACTCCGTATTATGATTTGTAAGCATGCAGTAGCAGCCTCTGGCAGTTAATTCATCATAAAGTTTCGCTAATCGCTTGTGACTTTCTATATCAAACCCTTCTTTTGTGTAGGATTCAAAGGATGTAGGATTCAAAGGTGCATACGGACTGTCTATAAATACAAAATCGCCTTTCTTTGCATTCTTACAAGCCTGTTCAAAATCACCATCTATAATAGTTACTC
>ERZ827181.406-NODE-406-length-59336-cov-4.480609_pt1 | contig 59336 bp, 62 predicted proteins | sample MGYA00519778_ERZ827181 | MGnify/ENA primary metagenome ERZ827181 (study PRJEB31778, sample SAMEA3449273) | human gut metagenome | biome: human gut; feature: human-associated habitat; material: faeces | place: United Kingdom | collected 2010/2012 ...
GGTATTTGAGTCAAATTGTCTTTCGAATTCATATGACTTTATTTTCTTTTTTACAAATTAAGTCAAAAAGATTCCAAGTTTGTCTCAAAAAATGGAGTAGACTTTTGCCGCTGTTAGCGATATAATGCAAAAAGGGAAACAAAAAATTTCTTTAAAGGAGAAGTTTCACGGATTCAGGTAGTATATAAATATTAAGAACCTGATATTATCCCTTATTTCAAATTACTGTGGAGGAAAAAACGTTATGGGAAAAAAATCCGTCAAAAAGAATAAAAATATCTATCAAATTTGTCGTGAAGGACTAGAACTTACAAGAGAAAGAGCAAGTGAACTTTTAGAAACGATTTCTGCAGATCGCATCGAAAAAATTGAAAGCGGAAAATCCTTACCTCATCCAGACGAAGTAATTCGAATGTCTGATTGCTACAAAATGCCGAATCTATGTAATCAATTTTGTGCAAGAGATTGCCCCATTGGTCAAAAATATGTACCAGAGATTTCCATGAAAGAACTTTCCCAAATTACACTTGAAATACTAGCTTCATTAAACGCTGTAGAGAAAAAGAAAGACCGACTAATCGAAATTGTTGCAGACGGCAAAATTGAAGAAGATGAATATCCAGATTTTATCACAATTCAAGACGAGTTAGAGAAAATCTCTCTATCAGTTGAAACACTGCAGCTTTGGGTCGAAAAAACGATTAACGAAAATGGAATTGACCCTGAAAAATTAAAAGCCGCCAAACCGTAATTTTACCTTAGGGGGCATAGAGCCCCCATAGGTTCCGTAATAATCTTCTGGGTCCAGTCAATCTTCCGCCTTTCCACGTCGAAACAAAAATAATCTATCCAGCCAAAACTAATTGATAAACAAACTGTAAATCAGCACGCCAATCAGCTTTTGACTGTTCCATACATTCTCTTCGCCCCAACACGTCTATATCAAAATTCAACTGATCAATCACCTTATATCTCGGAACAATTCCCTGCGTAATAAGTGTTTTCAATAAGGTTTGTCTCTGGCTAAGACTCATTCCATTAACTCCTACCGTATACCCATATAGTTTTAAAATGGATTTCTTGTTAAATTCGTCAAATGTACTTCCACTATATGGCAATAGAAAACTTGCACGAGGAAAAACACCACTTTTGTGATATTTTTCCAATGCATTCTGTGCCAAAAAAAATTTGTTGCAATCTTTGCAATGGCTTACCAGTATTGTCTTTTTTAAGCCATCTATCATATCCACCACTTCGATATAAACCTCTTCAATATCATGACCATGATTAACGCAATAATACGAACCCGAATAAATATTTAAGTCTAAATCCGTTTTATATGGATTTGTATATGAACGATAAATTCGCTTCGGATGCGTTTTTTTATACTCATTTAATGTCTGGTTAGAGTAAGGAATATGATTAAAAAATATACTATATTGCTGCATAAGCGTCCTCCTGTCAAATATGTTTGCGTCCCTAAATGATAGTTTTATTATACAAATCTCTCATTTATAAATAAATGGCAAAATAAGCGAATTAATCAGCTCTATTTTGCCATTTTTGCAAGATAAGCATATCGGTCTAAAAAATATCAATAAGTTTGTCGGTAACGCTTCGAGAAATTATACACCTCCCATAACAATCTTTGCAGCAAATATATTTAAAACATCCTTTTGCATTTTTCCACTACATGTCTTGTTGTAACATATACTTCGATTTCATACAATATTTTCTCTATCTTGACGATTATATAACATTCTCCGAACTTCCATAATCTTATCACTACCTTCATCATCTATAACAACGTAATAAACGACATAATTTTTTACATATATTTTGTAATACAAATATTTTCTTTCCTTCTTTGAATGATATGATTCAAAACTCTCACAAACCGGTAATCGTTGTAATATTGCGCTTTCAACTGCATCAATCAAATCACTCGCTGCCTTCTCATTTGATAATTCATTTTTTATATATAAAACAATTTCCTTTACATCCTCAAAAAATAGGCAGATATCTGAGCTGGTATTTTTCGTTATTCATGAACTGCCTCCCTTAATTTTGCAAACATTTCTTCATGTGAATATCTTTCATTTGTCTCTTCTGCCATTTTATCTGCAACATCCAACGCGTCTTCTATGGATTCTGTCAGTTTGGAATACGCCTCTATACTCATTACCACCATAGATCCATATCCATTTTTTGTCAAATATACTGGCGCTCCGTTTTTAACTGTATTTTCTATTTCTGTAAATTTATTCCTTAAATCAGATACTGGTCTAATTTGTATCATAGTAACCATTCCTTCCTTATCATAATATTGATAAAATAACGCCATCTTCTATTTATATTATATACAAATTTTCCTATAAATTCAACAAAAATATTTTTTATCAAACTTACATAAATATCTGCTGTTGGTAATCTTGCTAATAACCTGCTAATACAACCATGCCAAAACATCCCAAATCACACAAAAAAGAAAAATATTTGAAAAAACTCAGAATTGTATCAACCTGCGAAGCCACAGTCATTTCAAGCACTTTTGCACTATCTGCCAACACTACTGAAAACTCGCATCAAAGTCCTCCTAAGGGGCAGTGGTAGGTTCGAATCCTGCTTGCATTGCTTTATAAAAAGGAGTGCGCTCTTTTCTATAGGACGAACGGCCGCGGGCAGACCGGCTCTGCCGGGCTGGCTGCACGACGAAATATCGCGAAAAATTCAGCGATTTGGGCGAAATTGAGCTGGTTTTTGACCCTGCTATCACTTTTTTCCTAAAAGTCAAATGATTTACCTCGCTCTTTTGACCCTATAATAAATTCGCTTATCTAGATCAAACAACTGCCACATGTTATTTGACTCAGAACTCTCTTTTATTCCCTAGACCATATTAACACGCTATTTTTTGTGACTCATATAAAAAAATTGGTATTTGAGTCAAATTGTCTTTCGAATTCATATGACTTTATTTTCTTTTTTACAGATTAAGTCAAAAAGATTCCAAGTTTGTCTCAAACAATGGAGTAGACTTTTGCCGCTGTTAGCGATATAACGCAAAAAGGGAAACAAAAAATTTCTTTAAAGGAGAAGTTTATCATGAACATGATAACCATTCAATGAGAAATACCGGAAGAAATGAAACCATATATAGATAGCACTAACAAACTTCGGCAAAATGCAATTCTTTTGTATCCTTATATTTTAGACAAAACCATTTCACACGGACGTGCAGCGGAAATCTTTGGAATGTCAAAACTTGATCTGATTGATTTATATGCAAATATCGGATTTCCATATTTTTACTTAACTATAAATGAACTTGACAAAGATCTTGAAACTTATTATTCGTTAAAATAACTTGTTTCTTAACTCTGATACTTTTTCCATTGCTTCCTGTAAGGGAAGTTCTCTTCCTGCTTCCATATCCTCAATCCCACGATCCAAGGCAGACGACTTATCCGCAAAATGTGCCGTCACTTGTTCATCGGTAAAATTCCCCTCTTTTTCACACCGTTGTTTACTATGTTCAAGACGCATCATTCGATATAGCCGTTCTATAATCTCTTCCTCTGATAAATCATCCGGAATACATTTTAACTTTTCAATTATCTTTTGCTTTGAATTACCCATAAATTAACACCTCACCTTAATCATAATATTTTCTTTCTCCATTTGGATATTCTATATATGCCCTTTTTGTATCCACGTCATAACGCGCAATCGGTTTCTTGCAAACTTTTGCTCTATGAAGCGCAGCTTTCACAGCTTCCTGTGCCCGATAATCCATTTCCGCATCCGATTCAGAAATAAAGTCGCGGTATTCTTCAGGGGGACCCCCTTTAACTGTCATACCATTAGGAAGCGTAATTTTATGCAATTGAACTCACCTTCTTTCTTGTTTAAGTATATCTTATTACACTATAAAATGTCAAATTTTTCATTGTCATTTGAATATAATTATACTATACTTTTGCTAAAAAGGAGCGAAGAATTATGGCGATTAAAAACACACACAATACAATCAAGATTTCCAGCGTCGACCACGAAAAGCAGAGCCCTATCATCATCAAAAACGACTCTGTCGACCGAGCAACCAGCCCAAGCATCGTTTCATTATTATTTATCTGCAATACTCTGTCGTTTGATGACTTCCATATCACAGAATCGGTGCAGTCAAATTCGAGGCGGAACTCGGCACGACAAGCGCGACAGCAAGAAACATTGCTAATACTTTTTTAACGTTTAATTTTTTCATGTCATTTCGCTCCTTTATTTTTTATTATATTGGTTGCATATTTTTAACGCTTTGAATTTTTGTAATCACTTTCATGACGACTCTTGCTACATATTTTGCATTTAGTTGAATCCGATGAATTTTTAGAACCACAATATTCGCAAACCCATCCTATGGAACTATTATCAAATTTACTAAAATCACGATAATAATTAGACTTTGGGGTTGTAGCAGAAGCATTGTTCCGGTGTGATTCAGGGCCACCGGATGTCTTTGCAGCTGCTCCGGAAGAAGCTTGTTTCATTTGCATAGCTAATAATGCTGCCAAATTTCGATTTATCTGATCTGTATTTTCTACAAGTTGACCAAACGCATACAGAAGCCATTGGCCAATCCACCCCGCCAACATAATAATAATTCCTATAATGACGAAAAGACCTGCCTCCGATTTTGGAACAAATCCACCTGTTTGATATGGTAATGTCCAAATTATGATTCCGAATGCTATAAAAATTATTGTTTGTATAATGGCTAGACCTTTTAGTTTTCCAGCGATATTTGTAAACATCTACTTATTCCTCCTTCTTTTAAATAGATTTTTCTTTAAGCATACACTTTTTCAAGGGAAATTTCCTGGTATTTTTCTCCTGGATTTGTTCCATTTCCTGCACACACTCCTTCTTGATAATTTTTTCATTTCCAAATGTAAACGATTAATATTTTCGGCTTTCGGACGGATTATGAATTTATTTCAAAATCATCCATGCGGAACATCATAAAAGAAACAAAATCGAAAAAAAGCACAAAAGCAAAAATATAGTACATATCAACACAAAAGCAAAACGGTCACAAACCCCGTATTTACAGGAGGTGTGGCCGTTTTATAGTCTAACAAGTGTTAAAGATGGGATTATAGCAAAAAATTTAAAACGGATCACTATTTTCGTGTAATTTATTCTGATTCGTCCTCACCCAAATCTCCGAACATACTCCTCCATTACCCTTCTTGTCGGCGGTGAAATCTCATCAAGGTCAATTTCATCCACTGTGAAAAATCTTAGTTCTTCCATTTCGCCATCCTGCATCTTAGGCTCGCCTTCCCACTCGCTGCATAAATAGACGATTTCAAAGTTAGAAACTTCATCTCCATTTGGATAAATATAGTGCGTTTCCGGGCCTGAATTTACAAAAAAGAACTCCAGAGATTGTGCCGAAATCCCCATTTCTTCGTACAATTCCCTTTTTGCACAATCCTCCGCATATTCGTCTATTTCAACAGAGCCGCCGGCATACGCCCACTTGTGATTATCTGTTCTTTTCCCAAGTAAAATTTTCCCATTAACATCTACGCAGATTACGCTGGCGGCACATTGAATGATTGTCCTGTGTCCTACTAATTTACGCATTTCCGACATGTATCCTGTCATTTTTTGCTCCTTTCCATTATCATTTTTCTGTTTCTAATTATGTTCATTTATATATTTGCATTTACTTCTTTCATTATCTCAACACCTTTACTCTCTCCCCCAAAACACCACTACAAAATTTTTATCCCGCAAATCTGGCACCCTCTGGTTCCGATCACAAGCCTGTCGTCGTATACCACCGGCGAGGCTTCGATGCAGCTGCCGCTTACATGCAGCTCGTCCTGCACTTCTCCGCTTTTTCCGTCTAACAGATACATCATTCCGGCGCTTGTCGCATAAATCACTCTGCCATCGCCCTTTTGGTCGTAAACGCAGATTGGCGAGGACCAGGCATACGCGGCTTTGTGTTCCCAATTTATCTTTCCGGTTTTCTTATCAAGGCAGGCGAGTACACCATTGGCTAAGCCGCCTGTCCGCGACACTGTGACGTACAGGTTGTCCGACAGATTATTTTTTCCAAGCGCGATCGTAGACTGAACGCCGCCGGAAAGGTCACTTACCGAACGGCAGTCGTATTCCGTTTTCCACAAAATCTCTCCTGTTTCTGCGTCAATTTTCCAAATCGGGATCGGAGCCGTAGAACTGCTCCGCCAGCCAAGATGAAAGGAAGTGCTTGCATACAGATATGCTTTGCCGTCTTCGATTGACATAACCGGCGAGCCATTGGAGTCGTCAAGGCAGTCCTGAACCCATACCAGCTGCAGAGTATTTAAGTCAAGACACATGAAATGGCCTCCATTGTCCTGTATATATAAATACCCTTTGTAGATCACGGCACTGTCCTCCATTCCCAGCCAATATTTGGAAGTGCTTGTGCGAAGTCCCTGATAATGCCACTTTACGATCCGGTCCGGATTTATCGATAAGGTTCCCTGTGCCTCGTCGTAATTTGTTCCAAGATGGATCAGGTATAAAATTCCATTTTCGCCCGGGTAGATCAATGTATCCGTCTCCGCATCCACAAGTGCGGATGAGTCAAAAAAACTGAGGGAGCCACGCAAAGAAAATGGGTCGCTGTCGCCAAATGTATACAGCACGTTTCCGTCAATAAGGCTGATCACAAATACTCGCGATTTTCCTTTGCTGCTATTGTAGCCGGAACCCACGTACATGATCGGATAGCCACGCGGATCCAATGCCCCGGCACCTTTAAATGTGTATCCAATGTCCAACGTATCACGTGTCTGCCTACCTGTTTTCATATCCAGAAAATAAATGTGTCCATCGAGACAGGCATAGATCACTTCCACCAGAGAATCGTCCTCTTTCGCCCAGGAATGCATATTCATCACCTGTTTTGTCGCACGCGGCCATTTGATCACGAGAGGCTGTCCGGTCCAGCCGCTGCCGGTCCACGTTTTCCCCTGCGAGGTAAGTTTTCCGGTCTGATATGTCCAATCCGATTTCAGTTTATTTTCCGCAAAGTCCGCCGTTCCCCAAACCGGGTTATCGCGGAAATTGTTTCCACGGAAAGTAACAATTCCATTTGCCGCTGTATACTCTGAGCCTTGCTCAAAAAAAATCTCCTGTTTGGCACGATATTTTTTGTTATTCGACAACGTCTTTCCATTTACATTGACCTGCGTCATTTTCATGTATTTGGATGGCTTTGTACTCTTTACAGCATGCGGCTGAAAAGACACCGCATCGTCCGTATTTTCCTGCTGTGGTGCCACCGTCGGCTCGCTTTTCGTATCATCCTTTTTCGTAGAGCTGCCCTTTTGTGTGTCGTCGGTTTTATCGTCTATATTTTTCGTCACTTCTGTCGTCACTTCGTTAAATTCTTTGTCGTCTTTTACTACAGATAAAGCGAATAAACCCACTACAAAGCAGGCCGTTAATATACTTATAAGCAGCAGACAGGTTAAAATCTTTTTCATTGGTTTTCCCCTATTTCTATTGTGATAATGCAAAAACTTTTATCAATATCATAACATATCCTTTTGGCAAAAGCAAAGATAAAAAAGGATTCCAGGCTTTTCACGCACCTTTCCCGGATACCTTTCGCCAATGCAATGCCATCCACTTCCTCCCTCATCACATCCAGGATCAACAATTCAAAATTTTTCCCTCTGAAAATTTTGTAATGGTATACCCATGTATCCCTTTTGGGACCAAATATTCTTTGGTGTAATATAAAATCTCCTTGCATTTCCCCATTTTATCCCTTATACTGGAAACAACAATAACGTACGGAACGGGGGATTTACTATGACAAAAATTTACAATGCAAAAACTTTTTTAGAAGCAGATCAAATCATCGCCACACTGCAATCACAGCACATCTCCGCAAAAAAACGTGAAATCAGTGATATGAACGTAATTACCGGAAAAATGGAAACTGCCTTTGAGATTTATGTATCCGAAGAAGATGCAGAAAATGCAGTAAAATGTATCGAGCAGACGTCGATTTCTGACACAGACACTTCCGGCAGATCCCGCGCTGCCCGCATTTATGCAATTGCAGCACTGGGGATCATCGCCGTCATGATCTGTTTATCGTTAGTTCTTTAACGCATTGGTTATAAGGTGAACCTCTCTGTATGATCTGCCAGATTCTGAGCAAGTTTTGTCAATTCCTCCGTAGCTTCATGGCAGGAATCAATGATTTCATGGAACTCAGCCATGGATGCCGAAGTTTCTTCGGTTCCGGCTGCATTCTGCTCAGCGATCGCAGCTAAGCCATCCACGATATCCAATACTTCTTTCTTCTGGACATCCAATGCTTCAGTCTGCTTACGAATTTTTTCGATAGCCTCTGTCACCTCGGCAATTTCTTCATTGAGGGAGCGGAACATTTCTCCGGTTTCCTCTATTTTGTTATTTTGAGTACGAATATTCTCTGCCACTTCGTTCATGGTAGTTACACTTGTATTTGAATTGGCGATTAAAGTGTTGACAATCTCCACAATACGTTCTGCAGATTCTCTGGACTGCTCTGACAGATTACGGATCTCGTCTGCCACAACGGCAAAACCGCGGCCATTCTCACCTGCTCTTGCCGCTTCAATGCTCGCATTGAGGGAAAGAAGGTTGGTCTGATTGGCAATATCTGTAATCAGTTCTGTCGCTTCACGAATCTCCTGTGCGGAATCATTGGTCTGATTTGTCTGATTCTGAACTAAAAGAACGGATGATTTTGTCGTTTCGCTGATGGCAGATAATTCATCCAAATTCTTCGCAGCGGTTTTATTATATTCACGCATTTTTACGGAACTGCTTCCAAGTGTCTCAACATTTGCCGTCGTTTCATCCAATGCGGTTCCCATCTGCGTTACTTTCTGGCTTGCACTCATCGTCTCTGCTGCCTGGCTTGAAGAACCGTTTGCAATCTCGTCTACTGCAATATTTACATTATTGATCGACTCTGCAATGTGATCAAAAGAAGCAGCAAATTCCTCGGAAAATCCTTGAAGCGCCTGGGATGATGTCGTAATATTCGTGATAATATCACGCATGGACTCGATAAGACGCTGAATCGCACGGGCGATATCACCTACTTCATCCTTTCGTACCACAAGATCTTTTTTCATCTCTAAATTCAACATACCATTCGACAACGTTCCAAGATTGTCCACTGCACCATCCAGATGTTTTACAATTCTTGTAACAATAAACATACCTATAGCAATAGCAATAACAAAAACCAAAAGCATAGGAATCATCATAGAAATAATCGTGTTACGAAGTGCTTCATTGACTTCTTCCTGGCTCCGTCCACAGAAAATACTTCCTACGACTTTATCGGAACCCGGCTGGTAAAGCGGTACATAATAACCGGAGTAAGGTGTCCCAAATAATTGCAGATCACTGGCGTAATAGTCTTTTCCCGTCTGTAACGTATCATATACTTCTTTCGACATCTTCGTATTAATCTCACGTTTTCCTGAACTGTCTTTCAATGTTGTAAGAACACGCGTATCTCCATAAAACACAGATAATTCTACGTCTCTTTCCTGTTTCAGCGTATCAATAAGTTCATAATTTTCACTCAATGTCACATTCCCCTTTTTGAATGTATCTCCATTTAGTGTAAAATCTGCACCATTATCCATCTCTGTGTAAGTCTCCCTAACACTGGCTGCAATTCCGCTAATTTCTCTTTCCACCAGATTTTTCGACATGCTATTCTGCTTTGATGCACTAATCACAATACCTATGATCGTGATCAGCAACAGTGGAATAGCCAACGTCAAACTCAATTTGAACGCCAGACGCATTCCCTTTTTCTTTTTCAACTTTTCCTGAGATTTCATTCTCTTTTCCTCCTTTTTTCTACAATCCTTTTGATTTTACAAAATTTTTATTTAATTATACCATATTTTTTATAAATAAGCAAGCAAAAAACCACTACAAAAAATAGTGGCTTTTTGAAAAACTACATATGTTTTATTATGCTTCTTCTGCAACTGTCTCTTCTTCGTCTTCAGCCGGCTGTACATTTTTACTTGCTACGACGCTGACGATCGGAGTATCCAAATGTGTCTGCAACTCAATCTTGTCATTCTTAGCGATGTCAAGATCGGATACTTTGATGATGTCACCCAGTCTCAGGGAACTACAGTCAATTTCCACTTTCTCAACCAGCTCTTCCGGGGTGGCTTTGTAGGAAATCTCTTCCAAAAGTTGTTCCAGTACACCTTCGACAACTTTCTCTTTATTGTGAAGGACAATCTCCGCAACAGAGTGTACTTTTTCTCCTTTTACCAATGCCTGGAAATCAATTTCCAAAATCTGGTGGTTCATAGTGTTATAATCCATCTCTTTGATCAGTACATCGTAAGTTTTTCCTTCCAGTTCCAGATACAACTGGCTTCCTTTCATGCACTCTCTCTGGATTCTCTCTGCTTCGCTCTTTTCGATCTGCACAGGAATCGAACCCTCAATCTCTTTTCCAAAAAGGTTACCGGTTACATAGCCTTCTCTTCTCAGCTTTTTAGCCTTGGTTTCCATGTTTCTTCTTTGTACTCTTAAAGTAGTCATTTGTCTTTTCCTCCATTCATACAAATTGATAACATAGGGAAGTTTGCGGAATGTCGATATTAAATTGGCGTTTCGTTTCTCTTGTTACAACTGTTGTTTTTATTTACAACTACGTTATAGCACCTTTTTTTTGATTCGTCAAGGGGTCAGCCGTATTTTTTTGCAAGTAATTTCACATAGGCCGCTTTTTTGTCCCGCGGGACCTTAATCTTCGCCTGCTTCTGAATGCCGATAAATGCTGCTTTGCCGACGCTTTTTAATTTCTTCGAGCGAATGTCAATAAATTTCAGTTCTCAGATGACGATTTTTATGGGATTTAATAACTGTTATATCTTGTTATAGAAATCTTGTCAAACCCTTGAAAATACTAAACTTTTCACTAGTGTCCTTTCCATTACATCTTGTATTGTGTTATATCGTTCTAACCTTGTTTATGAACCTTCATAAGGGAAAAAACAAGGGAAAGAAAATCTGGTAACAACTTATAACAAATTATGAAAATGGCAGTTGGAACTGGATGAAATGCTTATAATATATTTATAGAAACACTCAATTATCATCATGTAGATGATATATCAATTATACTTAAAAGAACAAGGGGCGATTTTGCGCCCCTTCCCTTTGTTATACTGTTTGAATAAAATTAATATTAAATAATTTTTACTATAAATCCAATTATTCTCCCGAAAACAATAATATGCCCTATTTTCTATATGTGATAATCATTTTCTTAGATATCCTCTTTCCAATCAGAAATATCAGCCATCCCAGAAATTTCTTATATGCTGGGATTGGAATATTTGGAGCATAACGCTTTCCCAAATAAGCTCGCCAAAAGGGATTGTCTGCCGTAGGATAATCCATCTCGCTTGGGCTACTTACATATATTGCCTGAAAAAGATTAAACGGAATCAGAACACCCACAGATGGTGCGTGCAGTTTTTGGGATTTAACATCATGATAAAATTTATGTGTCACTTTCTCAGCTTTGGTTACATCTTTTTCTGTAGGATTATATGCATTCCAGCTTAAAGCTACTATAGGGAGTTGGTAGCATTTATTAAAGCCCCAGCCGGGAAGTGTATTTGCTAACGACTGTGTCGTACTATCTGCTGAAACACCTCCTGTGGTGGAGATAATCAACGCTTTCTTGGTGAAAAATCTCGGACGATGAATCATAAATGCAAGATGGTCTGTGAAATTCTTCATCAATGCTGTAGGTTGTCCCTGAAAACTTGAAACCGAAATGATGACCGCATCATTTTCTTCAATAAGGTCAATGATTGGCTGTATTATTTGGTTATGCGGACAATGTTTATGACCAACTCTGAAGCAATTGCTACATCCCATACAAAAGGGTAAATTCAAATCAGACAAATGTACCTCTGTGAAATTAATAGTATTGTCATATGTCAACAATATGTCCATAACTTTTTGTGTCAATTTCCATGTATTACCCTTACGTGGGCTTCCATCTATTATTAATATCCTCATCACTTTACCCTCCGGTTAATTATTTATCCAAAATTCTAAATCTGTTTCCGACAATCTACGATTTAGAGTTATTTTATTCTTTATCAAAATCGTGCTACAACAGATTTGATTAAGATTGATACTGCTAAAACTAGCAATGCTACTGTTGGATTTGAGATATACGGTAAGTTCCATTTAAACAACTGCGTAATAAAGGAAAGCAATGCAGCAGTTCCGAAAATATATCCAATTAAACTTTGCAAGCTGATTGGGTCTGATGATATGAATTTTCCAACGCTCACAGTGCATAACAACATTCCAACAATCCCCAAAATGAGTACAGATACATTCTTCATAAACTATTCCTCCACTATACTATCAGGTAAAAGTAAATTTAACTCTGTATTAATAAGTCTTTCCGCTTCATTTTCCAGATTAATATTTATCCCGGAATAAAGCATGAACGCATCAGAACGGTAAAAAATCAGTTGTAGAAACGATATCAACTGATAGGCAATAAGGCGACACTGTTCTTCGCTCTTTTCTAAACCAAAGTGTTCTCTAATTTCCGGAAGTATAAGCTGCGGCTGACTAATATCAGCTTCAAGCAAAAGATGTGGTATATATAATTTGGTGTAACGTTTATATCTGATTACAATCTGGGATATGTATATGAGGAAATTCTTAAGTCTTTCTTTCGGTGCTTCAGCCGGATTTCTCAAAGCTTGAAGCTTATCAATAGGAATGGTAAAAATTGCAGATAATGCCTGTGAAGTAAGTTCATCCTTTGAACCGAAATAGTAATTTATCATAGCAAGATTAACACCTGCCCGTGATGCAATCTGACGCGATGTTACTTTTTCTGGGTGTTCGGTCTCTTTAAATAATTCTATGGTCGCTTCCAGTAAAGCATCCTTTTGATTATTGCTTATCAATTTAGTATCCTCTCATTCTCAAACAAGATTTAAACATGTTTAATATATAGCATAATTGGTATCGTGTCAAGTCATTAAAATAAGAAAGATAGCGTAAATTCACGCCCCTTGATTTTCCCCTGGAATAATGATACACTTTTAGTGCTTTGAATGGCAGCGATTTGCCGCTCCATACAAGGCAGAAAGCAGAGGAAAATAAAATGTACTATTTATACCCGGATTACTATAAAAAATTTCACTGTATCGCAGACAAATGTATCGATACTTGTTGTGCAGAATGGCAGATTGTCATTGACGATGAGTCGCTGGAAAAATACAGAAACTACAAAGGAGATTACCGGCAGACGCTCTGTCAAAATATTGATTGGGAGGAAGGCGTGTTTGGCCACAATAAACGTGGAAAATGCGCATTTCTGCGTGACGATGATCTGTGCGATATGTACATCCATATGGGCGAAGATAGTTTGTGTACTACCTGCCGGGAATATCCGCGGCACACCGAAGAATTTGAAAATCTGCGGGAAATCACACTGTCTCTTTCCTGCCCGGAAGTTGCAAAAATTGTGATGAATACGACAGAACCCATTACCTTTGTTACCAAAGAAGATGAGACCGACGAGTGTTATGAAGAATTTGATTATTTTCTATTTTCTGAGCTTGAAGACGTTCGCGAGGAAATGATCCGAATTATACAGGACCGCAATGTAAATATCCGAGATAGAATTGACAAAATATTACAGATTGGTGTTTCTGTGCAGCGACATTATGATGCCGGTTCGCTTATTTCATGGAATGAATTCGAGGAATCAGATCGTGTTTGTGTAGAAAATGAATATGAATTATTTGAGCGGTTATTTCTGTTTTTATTTGAAGAGTTTGAAATCTTGTACCCGCAGTGGGCAGAAGTTTTGGTGGAATCTCGCCTGTTTTTATTTGGCGAAGGCAAAAAGGTTTTTGAGCAAAATAAAGAGGAGTTCGAAACCTGGTGGAACACAAATAATCTGACCCCTCTTGATATTGTTTTGGAACAACTTGTCGTCTATTTTATTTCCGTCTATCTGCTCGGCGCCGTATACGATGAAAATATACTTGGCAAGATCGATGCCTGCATCGGCCACACCATTGAGATTTACCTGCTTCTCTTGGGGCGGTGGCTGAAACACGGCGAATTGGCAATGGACGATGTAATTGAAGTCGTTTACCGCTATTCGCGGGAAATCGAGCATTCCGATGAAAATTTGGAACGCGCGGAAATGTTAAACTGGTTCGCGCGGTAGTTTTTTCACTATTACTTCACTATTTTTTCACTATTTTCATCCATTACGCCTGATTCATGACTTCGTCCATAACCTCTATGGATTCTTTGATCATATTGTCGCAGTGCATCTTTTTCTCGCCGCCTTTTTCTGCATTGGCGCGCAAAAGGTCCGCGCAGTCGGTCATTCCGTCATGGTTTTCTGCCATTTTCTGGCGGTATGTCTGAAATGCCTGCGGCGAATCATATCCTTTGGCTCCAAGCACCATAAGGGCCGCCGTGATTGCTCCGCACGTACCTCCGCAGCGCATTCCGGATCCGAAATTGCTTCCGACCGCGGCTGCCAGATCTTCGCTCATCCCCATTTCTTCCGCATATACGCGGAGAATCGTCTGCGCGCAGTTGTTGCACATTGGCGTCGCATTTCTAAGTTTCATTGCTTCTTCTACATGTTTATTCATCGTCTTCTCCTTCTCCATTCGTGCTTAAAATTTCTTTTTCTGCAGCTGTCCAATCACAGGAATCAGCATTTTTTGAGGAACAAAACGTGCCATCGTCGTCGCCGCGCGAATGGTAAATTTTGGCACAATGATCGTTTTCCGTTTTCTCATCTGCTCGAGCGCATAAGACGCATACTGAGGCGTGATGCCGGGCAGCGCAAATTTTACTTTTGCCACATCATTAAACTCGGTGTCGACCGGTCCCGGGCACAAGGCTCCGACATAAATGCGGCTCCGCTTGCTGCGCTGTTCTGCTGCGACAGCGCGCGTCAGACTGACCATGTAGGCCTTTGTCGCATAATACGTCGCCATAAACGGCCCCGCCGGAAGAAGTCCTGCGGAAGATGCCACATTTAAAATATATCCTTGGTTTTCCTGCTTTTCCATTTTCTTAAGCATGAGTTTCATCAAAAGATGCATCGCTTTGACATTGACATCGATCATCTGAAGTTCGGTCGCCGCATCAGTATTGGTAAAATCGCCGCAAGCACCAAATCCCGCATTGTTGATAAATATTTTAATCGGAAATTCTTTCGTTTCCTTCATTACGCGCACACATTCTTTCGGCTGGGAAAGATCCGCTGCGATGATTTCTGTTTGGCATCCATATTTTACCAGTTCTTGTGCCAGCTTTTCCAGACGTTTTCCTCTGCGCGCCACAAGAATCAGCGAATATCCTTTTCTTGCCAATTGTCTGGCAAATTCGCGCCCGATTCCGGAACTTGCTCCCGTTATCATTGCATATTTCATACACTGCCGCCCCCTTGTCTCTTAAAAAATAACAACGTCATAGTGAGATGATCATTTTGTGCCATTCCTGTCATTTTGATGACCTCCTATGATTTTATTTTGGATTTCTTGTTCATTTAATTTACTGTAATCGCTTAGTTTATACGAACGAATTCGTTCTTTTACAATAACAGGAACAGCAAATCCATTTTCTGCCAATTTTGTACAGCGGTTTATCACTGTTCTATTTGTAATTCCAAGCATTTTTGACACATCAATTGGTGTAAATTCATATATATGGTTTTGCAGCAAAAAGGCAAGAAATTCCTTTTCGCGCGGCCGCAGATGTGACAATGATGTATATAAACTCTGCGTTTCGTTTTCTTCCGATATTTCGCAAACTTTCGTAGAATATAATTCCACCATGCGCAGGAAATAATCAAACCATATCTCCGGATGGGGAGGATTCTCTCTGCCGGAATAATACAATGCCGGCAACCCCATCTGCAAAGACTGATAATATTCGTCCGCATCATAAGCAAAATATTCTTCAAGCGATCCAATGCCATGAAACCCATAACCCCGCTGAGTCAATACATACCCCGACATTAGTCTTGCCGTTCTTCCATTTCCGTCCTCAAACGGATGAATCGTAACCAACTGATAATGCACAATTGCCGCCACAATCAGCGGATGGTCGTCTGTCGTATTTACATATTCAACCAACTCGTCTAAAAGTTCCGGGATATCACAGTATTCGGGAGGAATATACTCTGCTTCTCCACTTTCTGAATCATATACCGCAAATAAAAATCCCGGCGGCATCTCACCACGAAGCCCAATCTTTTCCTCCGATGCTCCTTTTTCCACCAACGCCTGTATTTCAAGAATCAATTCCTTTGAAAATGGTACATTCTGCTTTGCTTTTTCTTCCAATACCTGCAGCGCCATGTAGTAATTTCGGACTTCCTGTTCCGGCTTAAAAAAATGACGATGCGGATCCTGCTCCACTACCTCGTCCGCTTGCTGCTCACTTAACGGATTTCCTTCTATTTTATTGGAAGCATAAGAGCTCTTCTTCTTCGAAATTTTACGCAAATGATCCGCAATACGGTGGGGAATATGAATCGTATTCATCTTAAATCGATTTTCATCGATTGCAGAAATCCTTTTCACAATATCATTTGTCAATACAATTTTAATCATCTCAGCTCCCCCTTCTTATACCTAGTATACCGCATCCCCGGCAATTTATCCAGTCATTTTCACTATTTTTTCACTATTTCCCGCAATCCATTCTTGCTTTTCCATTTCCATGCTACTATACTATTACTATAGTCAAAATCAATATAAAGAAAGAAGGCTCTTTTATGAATCCATCCAATCAACGCAAAACCGGAAATCACATTCCTTTTATTTTTATCCTGTTTTTCGTTTTGTTTTCCGTTTCTGTATTTCCGGATAATGTAAATGCCAAAGCATTAAAAAATGCGACATTTGCTTATCTCGATGTCGCTCAGGGTAATGCCGAATTGATTAAAATAGGAAATCAGGCGGTTTTGATCGATACCGGAAAGCACAGTGAATACAGTACTTTGCAGTCTCAGTTAAAAAGGCTTGGCGTGAAAACCATTTCCACGCTCGTCGTAACACATCCCGATGCTGACCATATGGAAAGCGCGGATGACGTAATCGCCGATTATCATGTAAAGAAAATCATTTTGCCGCAGATTGCTTCTACGACACAATGTTACAAACGGATGATGTCTGCCATTTCAAAACATAAGGTAAAAAGGATCCATCCGCGGACCGGCTCCACCCTGAAACTGGCCCCTTCGTGCAAAGGCACCGTTCTTTCTGCCGATGCGAGCAGTTCGGATACCAACGAAGCCAGTATCGTTATGCGCGTCACTTACGGCAGCCGCTCATTTCTCTATATGGGCGATGCGACCGCCCGTGTCGAAAATGCGATCCTTGCTTCCGGAAAAGCGGTTGCTTCAGACATTTATCTGCTTTCACACCACGGCTCCGACACCGCTAATGGCGTTCTTTTCGTAAAAAAGGCATTGGCTTCCAAATACAAGACCGCCATTATTTCGGTTGGAAAAAATAACAGCTACGGCCACCCCGTCGCCAATGTTGTCCGCCGTGCGGAAACTTACGCCAAAGCATTATACCGAACCGATCAAAAAGGGTGCATCATCGCTACGACAAATGGAGAAAATTTACAAATCAAATTCAAAAAAGTGTCGCATTCCGGAAGTTTCTACAACCGCTCCTCGTATCGTTCTTCCGGAGCCACAAAATCCTCTGCCGCAAAATCTTCGTCGGTTAAGGATGTAAGCGAGGTTGTTTATATTACAAAAACCGGTACAAAATACCATACAAAAAACTGCCGCTACTTGCGTAGCAGCAGTATTAAAACGACATTAAGCGAGGCTAAAAGCAAAGGGCTGACTCCTTGCTCGGTCTGTAAACCTTAATTGTAACTATTCAGGCTCCCCTTAATTAATAAAACTTCACAATATCTTCCGGTGTCTTACGCTTTGGTTTGTTTGGAGACTCTGCGCCATATCCTACTGCGATTACAGCGACAATGGTCTCTGTCTCCGGCACACCAAGGATCTCACGAATCTTGTCACTGTCACGAAGTCCCATGATAAGGGTATCCAAACCAAGTTCTTTTGCTTTCAGGATGAAGTTTTCATTATGAAGTCCAAGGTCATAATAGCCCCAGCCATTTCCACATTCGTTGTCCGGATTTCCCTCGCGGTCAAATCCTGCGCGATTCGATACAAATGTCGTCACGACAAGTGCGGCTCCGTCTACTTTTTTATCGTTTCCGTGAAGCAGGCATTTCTGTGCGAAATCTCTGCTCTTGTCCGCATCGAGGATACAATAATATCTCGCCGTCTGTGAGTTTTTCCACGATGGCGCCTGAATCGCCGCCTCAACGATCTCATTTATCTGCTCTTTTGTCACTTTTTTAGAATCATCGTAAGAACGTACACTTCTTCTGTTTTCTAATACTGTCTGAAATTCCATGAATATGTAACCTCCGTTTCTGCTGTGTTAGTCATTTCTAACTGTATCATATCACATTTATGGGAAAAGTCAACGCCTAATTTTCAGTCTTTGGTTTTAGAAAAATAAGTTCCTGCTTTTCCATTCGGGACCGCTTTCGCTTAGAAGAACCCACGTAACGAGAATTTTCCAGCCTTCGTTTTTAGAAAAATAAGTCCCTGCTTTTCCATTCGGGACCGCTTTCGCTTAGAAGAACCCACGTAACGGTACATGAGGGCAAACTACGCCCTCTATGTACCGACGGTGTTCTAAATCCCTCACATAAAAGCAGGGACTTATTTTTTCTATAAAGCAAAGGTGTAAAAACATATTATGGCTCCCGCCACCTCTTATGAACATTTTTAGCCTTGCAAGGGGGCCTAATAGTTACTTATTAAACTTATGATCTGACAAGCGACGAAACTTGCTATCGAACGTTATAAATCGATATTTTTAAGAGAAGAATAAGTCTTATTGCATAAATATCGAGTTTTATGCAATATGACTGTTTTATTCTTCGATAAAAATGAAGATTTATCGTGAGATAGCTTTTGTTTCTGTCAATTGTCAGACCATAAGTTTACATCATTTAAACACGCAAACTTCGCAAATACCCTTTTTGTTCATCCGTTATCCGGTAACTTTCGACTGCTTTTTGGATTGTTTTCCGATGAACCCAGTCTGAAAACCGGTGCTCTTCTACATAGGGAATAATCGCATCCCACTGCTTGGCAAGTGCCGTCGCCATGTACCACGCGATCATCATATTCACGTAATATTCCTCGGAGGTTACGCCCGCGACAAGGTCTGCATACTCCGGTTTAAAATCCTCATCCAGATACATGCGCATCAGCATTCCGATTCCATAGCGGATCGTATACGTTTCTCCCGAATGGATCCATTGTTTGATATGCGGCAGAAGTTCTTCTTTGTGCCCGGCAAAACATTTTGGCGCCGGGAGATCGCAGGTCGCCCAGTTGTCAATATAGGGAAGAAATTTTTCTATTTCTTTCAAACATTTATCGTATTCTTTGATACTTGTAATAAGCATCATATGCAGATTATTTTCCTCATAATATGTATGCGGAATGTCTTGTAAAAAAGCGGCTGCGTCCTCTGTCTTTGCAAATTGTTTTGCGTATTTGCGAAGCACCGGAGTACGGATCCCGATGATATTTTCCTTCTCCATATCCGGGATCAGTTTACTGTGAAAATCACGGTATTTTTCATCTTGTAATTCAAACAATTCTGCCTGTATTTTTTCTCTATTATATGCCATTTCAAATCTCCTTCATTGCCTTCCGGAATTGGAAGAAAAACAGTATCGCCGTAAATGTCACCGCGATCGTATCTGCTACGGGTTCTGCCATATAAACCGCACTTGTTTTATCCTGCAAAACAGCCGGCATAATATAGATCAGCGGAATCAATAATACAAACTTTCGAACGACCGCAACCACAATAGAACTCAGGGCTTTGCCCAATGAATTAAATGCCATCTGGCAGGAAATCTGTATTCCAAACAGGAACATTGCCGCGAGATAAATCCGCAGTGCTTTTTTGGTAAATGCAAGTAGCACCGCATCGGTGGTAAAGATTCCTGCAAACACCTGTGGAAATATCACAATAAACGCCCACAGTATAATGGAGTATACAAGACTCGCTTTTAATAAGAGAAAAAATGCACCCTTTACCCGGTCCGGATTTTTGGCTCCGTAATTGTAACTCATAATTGGCTGCGCTCCTTGTCCAAGGCCCTGCAAAGGAAGCATCGCAAACTGCATGACGCTGGTAAGAATTGTCATTGCTCCCACTGCCACATCTCCTCCATATTTTAATAGAGAAGAATTAAAGCAGACCGAGATCACGCTTTCACTTGCCTGCATGATAAACAGGGAGGCCCCCAATGCCAGACAAGGCAGAAATACTTTTGGCACCAGCCGCAGATTTTCTTTTTTAATACGGAGTGTCGTCTTTTTTCCAAAAAGAAAATGAAGCACCCAGATACACGAACACCCCTGCGAAAGGATCGTTGCAAGCGCCGCTCCGCGGACGCCGAGGCCACAGGCAAAAATAAATATCGGATCCAGCACGATATTGATCACGGCTCCGATCAGAACGGAGTACATCCCAATTTTTGTAAATCCTTGTGCCGTAATAAACATATTCATTCCCAATGTCAATTGAACAAATATCGTACCGATGGCATAAATATTAAAATAGCTGACCGCATATTCAATTGTATTTTCGCTGGCTCCGAATGCAAGCAGGAATGTCTTCCCGCCGAGCAGCATAATCACTGTCAACACGATGGAAATAAGAATCTGCAGGGTAAAACAATTGCCGATAATTTTTTCTGCCGATCGCGAATCGCCTTTTCCCAAAAGGATAGAAGCCCTCGGAGCACCGCCATTTCCCACGAGCGCCGCAAAAGCCGACAAAATCATAATAAGCGGCATACATACGCCGACTCCCGTGAGCGCAAGCGCCCCCACTTCCGGAATATGACCGATATAAATCCGGTCCACGATATTATAAAGCATATTGATCATCTGCGCGATGACAGTAGGAATCGCAAGTCGAAATAGCAATTTGCCGATTGGTTCTTTTACTAAAAAATCTTTGTTTTGTTCCATTACAATTTTACCTTTCTTTCTTTGCTAAATGCATGGTATATTTTCCTTTTTTCAACTTCTTTTTAGCCACTTTCAGTTTTGTATATTTTTTGCCCCTTCGCTCCCATCAAAAAAGAACGGATACATTTCTTCTGCCGTCATGGTGTACTCTGCGTTTAACAGCATTCCGTTTTCCATATTCGCCAGAAGGGTTTCGTCCGCAAAATCAACCATAAGCTGAGAACCCACTTTGGCTTTTATCGAAACCGAAGAATATTGGCTGAGATCCATGTCCTCCGGCAGTTCAAACGCCACCCTCTGGTACCGCTCCTGAAGCAATAATTTAAGGCAGGACACCCCCTCATCATCCACCGTCTGCAAGATGCCCGGCTGGTCTCCTTTTACCCACAACTCTTCTAATTCATATACTTTATCTGGTTTTCCCTCTGCCGGATTCCACTCTTTCCAGGAAAGATTCGGGTATGTCTCCCGTATCTTTTTCCAAAAACTGCTATTTCCCGGAATATACATGGTTCCCGTCATTTGCGCAAAAAACTGGCTTTCTTTTTCTTCGGATTCAAACGTAAGTTTCTCACCCTGCCAATAAATATCACACTGCGTAAAAGATCCGATTCCCACTGTCGTTATCTCTTTTGGCATAACAATCTGACTTAATCCGTCACACCCGGCAAACGCATTATTTTCGATTTTCAGCACCATATTTGACAATTTTAATGTCGTCAAATTTTTACAGCCGCTAAATGCTCTCGTTTTGATCGACTGCACATTTGCCCCGATATTCACTTCCTTCAATGACGTGCATCCGCTAAAAGCCCGATCCCAGATCGTTACAAAACCATTTTTAATCGAAACTCTTTCCAAATTCTTACAGTTTAAAAATGCTTCCTGATCGATGACGGATGCCTGCTCGATTTCTATTTCTGTAAAAGCTTGACACTCCGAAAAAATCTCTCTGTTTATCCAATTCACAGACCCGATTTTTACCGTTTTTAGCTGCGGACAATCCGTAAAACTACCAAGTTCATTTACTTCTTGTAAGCTTACGGACTTCAGATTTGGCATATTATGTATGGAAACCGAAAAGTTTCCCGCCCCCAATACAATCTGTTTGATCTCTTCCGGTTTAGCAACCTCTGCAACCACACCATCGATCGGATATAAATCTACAACATAACAGCTGGGGGTCGTTTTGTTCATGCGATGCCCTTCCAATGTTCCATCGCTGCTAAATGTCCACAACAAATCCGTGCTTTCCTCATAATATGTTTTTTTCTCTGTCGTATCGCTTTCTGCTTTTACTTGTTTATTATTGGGATATAAAAATCCTGAAACCGTGGAAAATAGCATGGCGATCAGTAGTATTCCCACGATATTTCTTTTTTGCCGTAAATTCAAAATCATTATCTCCTCATGCATGTGTTATTTTTGAGTCGGTACTTTTATCGTACTAAACCATTCCCAAGTTGTCAATAACTTAACCCGATTTGTCCACACTTTCCTCTTCACAGAATTTTCAAAGATCATTTTAGGTTTATTTTATTTTCATCTACTATACTAAGAAAAAAGTTTAAGGAGGATACGCACATGAAGCATGTAAAAAAACTCATTGTCACAGCACTTGTGCTTGCTCTCATCTGTCCGGCGCCGTCAGCCAATGCGGCGAAAAAGACGACGGGCTATACGGTCAGTAAAAAAAGCGGTACTTACAAAACATCCGTGACAACCAAAGTAAAAGTGAAAAAGGGTTACAAAGTTTACTACACAACAGGAAAAAAACTTTCTGCGAAAAAAGTCATCAAAGCGAAAAAAAGTAAATCTTTTACATTCACTTCCAGCAAAACATTACGTTTGTATGCAGTAAAATCTTCAAAGAAAATGGCTGCGAAAAAATTACGCAAGATAAAAACAAAGAATATGAAGAAGTACACTTACACTATTAAGGCACCTGCTGCCGCCACGCAGACTCCTTATTTCACTACATCTGTAGAATCAAGTTCACCGTCCACCGCCACGCAGACTCCGGGCAGTTCTTCTACCCCATCACAGGCAACGGCTTCTCCGAGTGCAGCGGCCACAAGCACTCCGGTGAACACATCGCCTGCCACCCCTACGCCGGCAGCGACACAGCCAACGACGGCACAGCCGGTCACGACACCCGGTGGCAGCGGTTATATCGGAGACGATGCCGATTCCGATTATGTCGCACCAACTCGTGCGGTATGGGATAACGACGACACCGAAATCGCAGGAGTAGAATCCGAAACAACTGAAGTTACGATTCCGGCAGAAGCTCCTTCCAAAAAAATCAAAGCCGACAATTATGAAATCAGCAAAAAGAATAAATTGACGATCACGGCTCCGGGCACCTACGTCATTCAGACCGAGAGCACAGAAACTGCGACGGATGGTCTGATCGAAGTCGATTATGCCGACGACACCGTGACCGGCACGACACATTTGATCTTAAACGGAGTGAATCTGACTTCCTCCAATAACACCGAACCAACTTCCGACACCGGATTGATTACGATAAAAAGCAGTGTAACAAAAGCGGTCATTACGCTTGCAGACGGTTCCACCAATACGCTCACAGATACGGGCGCAACCGGCATTGACAAAGACGATGCCACCTCCACAACCTATACCGCCGGTATTGTCTGCAAAAAAACACCGCTCACGATCAACGGAAGTGGTAGTTTAAACATCCTTTCCACCTATGGAAACGGAATCAAATGCACCAATTTACTTAAAATACTGGATGCCACAATCGCTGTCAGCGGACCGGATGACACTGCCTGCGGACACAATGGAATCTCAGGAAAACTTGGTGTATTTGTAAAAAATGCAAACCTCAATGTACATTCCGACGGCGACTGTCTGAAAACCACACTCGATGAAAGCGATATTACAGGAGATGCAACATTGGCAGATCTTGGGAATATGGAGCTGGATGGCGGAACGTATCTCTTTGTTTCCGAAAATGGAGACGCGGTAAGTGCCACACGTACTTTATATTTAAATCCGGTTTCCTTGAATGCAACAACAAAAAATGCTGCCGGAACCACGACCGATGGCAGCTACAAGGGAATCAAAGCCGGTACAACCATTTACGTACCTGCCACAGCCGGAACCATTACCGCAGATACGACAGCAACTTATTCCGCTTCGCGTGCCTCTGGTGACAGCAATGATTCCCTCGCCGATGACAGTCTACACTGCGATGGCTATATCCTCATCGAAGGTGGCAGTTTTACACTGGCATCCGGAGATGACGGTATTCACGCCGATGCAGGGCTGGTTATCAAAAACGGTACGATCAATGTCACCGCTTCTTACGAAGGCTTAGAAGGAGCTGACATTACCATTCAGGGCGGCGACATCACGATTGTTTCCCACGATGATGGAATCAATGCTGCTGGCGGAAGCAATAGTTCTTCAAGCAACATGGGACCCGGATTTGGTGGAGACGATTTCCACAAAGGCGATTCGTCCTCTTCCACACAGTACCAGATTATCATTGAGGGCGGAAACATCAACATTGACACCGGCGGAGACGGTATCGACTCCAATGGAAACATTTTCTTCAAAGGTGGGACCGTTATCGTCAATGGTCCGACAAATAACGGAAATGGCGCATTGGACTACGGCGACAGCGCAGATTGTGCATGCGAGATCTCCGGCGGCACATTGATCGCGGCGGGAGCTTCCGGAATGGCAGCCGCACCGACAAGCGGTTCTTCCCAACCGGCTGTCAATGTCATCCTTTCCTCCACGCAGAAAGCGGGCACCTATGTGGTATTGAAAGACAGCGATGGAAATACGGTTCTGCAGGCACAGCCTACCAAATCTTTCCAGTCCGTCGTAATGTCCTGCGAAGATCTGAAATTGGGAAGCACCTATCAGATTTACTATGGTTCTGATCTTTCGAACCTGACACAGAGCGGTTCCGTAACTTTCACAAGCACGAGCATGAGTACCGGCAATACCAATCCCGGCGGTGGCTGGGGCTTTGGAGGAGGCGGTCGTCCGGGAGGACACTGATGCATCTGCATCTTTAGAAAAACCGGTTTTTTACCGAAGTAAATAGCAGAAAATATTTTGTACGGGAGGTTCCTTATGAAACTATTATTGGCAGAAGATGAACGAGAACTATCCGATGCGCTGACCGTTATTTTGACACACAGCAATTATCTGGTAGACGCGGTATATACCGGAACAGATGCATTAGATTACCTTCAAGTCGAACATTATGACGGCGTGATCCTCGATGTGATGATGCCCGGAATGGACGGTTTTGAAGTGTTAAAAACGGTGCGCGCTGCCGGAAATACGGTACCGGTTCTCATGCTTACTGCCAGAAGTGATGTGGACGACCGTGTAACCGGACTTGATCTTGGTGCGGACGATTATCTGACAAAGCCGTTTGCCACGAAAGAACTGCTTGCCAGAGTCCGCGCCATCACAAGGCGGGTTACCGATGCTTCCAGTTCGCAGCTCACACTCGGGAACGTCACATTGGACTGTGCTTCCTTCGAGCTGATGTGCGGCGGACAGACACTTCGCCTGAATCGCAAGGAATTTCAATTGTTACAGCTGTTTATGAGTTATCCAAACCAAACCTTTTCTGCCGAACATCTGATGCAGAAAATATGGGGTTACGAGAGTGACGCCGAGATCAATGTCGTATGGGTAAACATCTCAAATTTACGGAAAAAATTTGCTGCCCTTGGTGCGGACATTTATATACGTTCGCACCGCAATCAGGGCTACCAGATTGAGGTGAAGCGATGAAGAAAATACGAAGAAATTTTATCCTCATTGCCATGCTCTCTATGTTTTTGGTACTGTCGGTCATTATCGCCGCATTGAATTACATCAATTACCAGAAAATGGGGAAAAGTCTGGACGATGTCACTCACATTCTGGAAATAGGAAATGGCAGTTTTTATGAATCTCCGGATCCATCTGAAGAGGACCACGACCCTTCGATCCATTCCTATCAGGAAGAAGATAATCCCAAGGCTCATAACAAAGTGCCGGAGCCACCGAAAAGCATATCGGAAGAAACTCCTTATCAAACCCGTTATTTCACGGTACGCTACGATGCTTCCGGTGCCATTTATGCCACTTCCGTCGGACACATTTCCGCTGTCAATGCCACGCAGGCACGAGCCTACGCTGCCGAAGTATATGGCTCGGCACCGGGTACCGGTTTTATCGACATTTACCGCTATCGGACCGTAAAATCAGGCGACCGCGTTTTATGCATTTTTATTGATGCAGAAAAAGAGTTATCCACTTATCGTGGGTCACTTATTACCAGCATAGCAATTTCCGCAGCCGGCCTGTTTTCCGTATTTTTACTGCTATGCATATTTTCAAAACTCATTCTTCGCCCGGTCGAAGAGAGCTATCGGAAGCAAAAACAATTTCTTACCGATGCCGGGCATGAATTAAAAACACCTCTTACTATAATCGATGCAAATACCGAAGTTTTGGAGATGGAAATAGGATCTTCAAAATGGCTGGACAGCACGAGAAATCAGGTAATTCGACTTACTAATATGGTGAAACAATTCACCGCATTAGCAAAAATGGATGAAGCACAGGGATTTTCGCAGAAGTCACGTTTTTCACTTTCGCATGCACTTCAGGAAACCGTCGATTTATTTATCCCTGTCGCCACCTCCACACACCGCACACTTCAGGTATCGTGTGCGGAAGATCTGAACTACGTCGGCAATGAAGAGCAGTTTCGTCAGCTCTTCTGTCTGCTTTTAGATAATGCGATCAAATATTCGATCCCTGATTCCATAATTACGCTCACACTAAGTAAACGTGGAAAACATCTTTGTTTTACCATTTTCAATGAATGTAACGGCCTCGAAAAAGGTTCGCAGGACATTTTATTTGAACGCTTTTACCGAAGCGATTCTTCCCGAAACTCTTCCACCGGTGGTTCCGGCATTGGTCTTTCCATCGCCCATTCCATCGTGGAAAACCACAAGGGAAGCATCCATGCAGAAAGCTCCGATGGAAAAAGTTTACAGATCAAAGTTCTTTTATAAGTTCTTTCAGTGTCGCCGCAGACTGTTCCAATTTTTCTCGTTCTTTATGATCGAGCGATATTGGAACGTGCGTCTCGACACCGTCAAATCCCACAATCGTAGGCATGCTAAGTGCTACATCTTCAATCCCATAAGCTCCCTGAAGCACCGTAGAAACAGGAAGAATTGACTTCTCATCGCGAATGATACATTCGCAGATCCGCTTAACGGACATTGCAATTCCATAGTACGTCGCCTGTTTTTTTTGTATAATATCATACGCACTGTTTTTTACCCTGCTGGCAATTTCTTCCATTGCCGCATCGTGATTATAAAATCCACGCATTTCACAAAAATCATGCACCGGAATCCCCGAAACATTGGTACTGCTCCACGCCACGATCTCACTGTCGCCATGCTCACCGATGATAAACGAATGGACACTCCGGTTATCCACACTCAGGTGTCTGCCAAGTTCATACTTTAATCTCGCCGTATCCAGCACCGTTCCAGAACCGATCACCCGCTCTCTGGGAAGTCCGCTGAGCTTTGCTGCCACATACGTCAGAATATCAACCGGGTTAGATACGATCAATAAAATACCCTGAAAATCAAGTGCCGCGATCTGCGGCATAATTTTTTCATAAATCGCCACATTTTTATGCACAAGATCCAGCCTTGTCTCCCCCGGCTTCTGGTTTGCGCCCGCCGTCACGATCACGATGGCGGCATCCGCGATATCTTTGTACTCTCCTGCGTAAATCTTCATCGGGCCGGCAAAAGGCATCCCATGTGCGATATCCTTTGCTTCCCCATCCGCCTTATCAAAATTCGCGTCCAGTAACACCATTTCCGAAAACAACTTACTCTGCATCAATGTAAACGCCGTAGCTGCGCCCACATATCCACATCCGATCACTGCCACTTTTCTCTGATTCATGCGATCATCTCCTTTGCTTGGTCTTTTCCGGTAACTACATATTCATTCCTGAACCGTTACACTTACAACTAGATTGTACCATTTTGGCATTCTTTATTCCGTTGTTATAACCACATTTTACCAGAGATTCAACATATGCTGCATGAAAAGACTTATGAGTGTAATGCCAAGCCAGCAGCAGGCGCCCAAAAGAATCGGTTTTCCGCCTGTTTTGATCAATTTGACAAGGTTACTGTTGAGCCCAATAGCTGCCATCGCCATAACAATAAGAAATTTGGACAATTCTTTTACAGGAGCAAATACTCCCGCCGGCACACCTGCGTGAAGACATATCGTCGTGATCACTGCGGCAAGAAGAAAATACAGAATAAAAGTTGGAAAAACCCGTTTCAAACGAAATGTAGAAGTTTCGTTACTTCTTTTCCTTCCACGCAATAATGCCAGCCCAAATGTAATCGGAAGGATCGCAAGTGTCCGTGTAAGTTTTACCGTAACCGCTTTTTCCAGTGTCGCTCCGCCAAGATGCCACATACTGTCCCACGTAGAAGCTGTTGCCGTTACAGAGGAAGTATCATTTACTGCCGTTCCGGCAAACACCCCAAAAGCCTCTCCATTCGCCGTGCTCATGCCTATCGCACTTCCTAAAATTGGAAACAAAATTGCCGCGAGTACATTGAAAAAGAATATGACAGAAATCGCCTGCGCCACCTCATCATCGTCCGCATCTATGACCGGTGCTGTCGCTGCCACCGCCGAACCGCCGCAGATAGACGATCCTACTCCGATCAATGTCGAAATATTGGACTCAATGTGCATCACTTTATGTAAAATCCACGCGACGACCAGCGATGTACTGATCGTACAAATGATAATTGGCAATGACTGCTTTCCGGTCTGCAAAATCACTCCAAGGTTCATGCCAAATCCAAGAAGTACGACTGCCGTCTGCAAAATTGTCTTCGATGTCCATTTGATGCCGGCTTCCGCTCTTCCCTTTTCCTTCCAAAATAAAGTAAGAATCATTCCCAGAAGAATGGCGAAAATGGCACCGCCCACGATAGGAAATATTTTTCCAAGAAGCCAGGAAGGCACTGCGATTGCCAGACAAACTAAGATTCCGGCTCCTTTTTGTTTTATAAAGTTCATGGTTTTACCTCTTTTCTCATTTTGAATTAAAACATGCGCATGACTCATATTATAGCACTTGCTATTCATTTGATAAAATTATATAATATTATATAACAATAAATATTTTCTATGGATAAAGGAGAATATCTCATGCTGGATTTTCGAATCAATACTTTTTTGACGGTATGTCAGACAATGAATTTTACCAAGGCTGCGGAAGAACTTCACATCACTCAGCCAACTGTATCGCAGCATATTCATTATTTGGAAGACTATTATAAAACCAGTTTATTTACTTACCAAAACCGTCAGTTGGCTCTGACAGGGGCAGGAAAAATTTTACAGGAACGGCTGCTTCGCATGAAAAATGATGAAACGACGATCCAAAAAGAACTTCACGAAAACAACGAGCGCATTAAAACGCTCTCCATCGGAGTCACAATGACAATCGGCGAATATGCGATTTCCGGTGCTCTCGCCGGCTATCTGAAAGCGAACCCTGACACAAATATTCACCTGCACTATGGCAATACCAAACAGCTTCTGCAGCTTTTGGACAATGGCCAGATCAGCTTTGCCCTTGTCGAAGGGTATTATCCAAAAGAATTTTACGACCACAAAAAATATATTACGGAAGATTATATCGCCGTTTGTGCCTCCTCCCATACCTTCCAATGCGGCACCCCGCATCACCTGAAAGACCTTCTTGCGGAACGGCTTCTTGTGCGCGAAGAGGGGTCCGGCACGCGCAATATCTTGGAGCGGAATCTTTCCCCAAAAGGCCTGTCTATTTCTGATTTTATCCACTATACACAGGTGGAAAATATGCATACGATCATCGAACTTCTTAAAAAGGACTGCGGCATTTCTTTTTTATATAAAATTGCCGTCAAAGAAGAACTTGCAAAACATACTTTGAAAGAAATCAAACTTCGTGATTTCTCGATGAAACACGACTTTGATTTTATTTGGACAAAGGGCAGTATTTATGCAGAAGAGTATGAATTTATCTGCGATGAACTGACGCTTTTTACGGAATAATAAAAAAATTATGTAACGAATTCTGCTTTTTTGACACTTATAAACAGAACAACGAAAGGAGATCCTATTATGCTTTCTATGGAAGACGTCTACCGAGAACACTCGCATATGGTATACCAATATCTTCTTTCGCTTTCTCATGATGCCGATCTGGCGGAGGAACTGACACAGGAAACTTTCTATCAGGCAATCCGAAGAATAGATTATTTCAATGCAGAAAGCAAGGTGTCTACGTGGCTTTGTGGCATTGCTAAAAATCTATTTTATGCCTATTTGAGGAAACATCCTCCGACAGAAATATTAGATGAAAACAGCACACTTTGTAAAAGTGCAGAATCAGAAGTAATGTCCTCGTTGGATAAAATGGATTTGTTAAAACAAATTCATCTTCTGAAAGAACCCGGACGCGAAGTGATTCATCTCCGTCTGTATGGCAATCTGTCTTATGCAGAGATTGGCGAAATCATGGGAAAATCTGAAAACTGGGCACGTGTGACATTTTACCGCGCCAAAGAACAATTGCGAAAGGAGCTTCAAAATGACAAATAATACCTCTCTTCCCTGTGATATTGTGCAGGACCTTTTGCCCTCGTATGTAGATGGCATTTTAAGTGACACCAGCACTTGCGCTGTTGCCAAACATTTACAATCCTGCAAAACCTGCCACGATATGTATGATGATATGGTAACCGATGAATTGCGCCAGGACAATACAGACCAGCAGGAAAAAGAAATCGATTATCTCAAAAAAGTCCGCTCAAAAACGAGACATTTTACCCTCGCTGCGATCCTGATCGCAGTCCTTCTGGCAGCAAGCGGCACCGCTGTTTATTTTCTGATATTTAGTGGAGAATACATTTTAAATAGCGTAAAATATAGCCTTCAAGTTTCTTCAAATTCCTTGAAAATAGAGGGCATTCTGCCAGATGACTTTACAACAGGAACGCAGAAAATAGAGGAAAAAGACGGGGTCGTTTCGCTTACCCTGCCTGCCAAACGAAAGACATTTTTTTCCTTCCACAAAAATTATGAGGTTTCCTACACCGCCAAGTCGACAATCCGCGAGGTCCGCGTAAACGGAGACATTCTCTGGCAAAACGGCACGTCGATCAGCACTTATGTAAACCGCATTTACGACAACAAACATCCGTATATCGGCTCTGCCTCCGACAATACCTCATTGGCCCTCGCTCTCGGTATCGAAGAAACCTTCGGCGGTTTTACTTCCGAGCTTCAAACCAGCAAGCAGCCTTACGGCTGGACCATCCACCTCACGGAGTCCCAGACCACAGCCGAAGACACCCTCCGCAAAAAGATGACAACCTATGCTTATGCCATCCTTGCTTTGATTGATAATGTAGATTTCATCACTTGGGAGTATAGCGACACCTCGGTGCAAACCAAAACTTACACGATAACCACCGCCGAAGCCAACGCCCAACTTGGCAAAGACATCAAAAAAACTGCAGAAAACATCTGCGACTTTCAAAAATTTGCCCGGGAAATCGGGTTATAGGAGCAGTTGGCTTTGTTGACGTAGTCAACAACTCTATTGCCGGCTGCGATCTGCCGCCGCAGGTTGCCTTTCGCCTAAACTCTTGGCTTCTTCCAGCACAGGCACAAGTTCTTCGCACGTAAAATCATAACTGATAATCGACAACGCCTTATAAAAGAAAAACAACTGCTCCGGGTCCGCCGCCAAAGCACAAGCACCCACGCCGCCATATGTGTCACTCGCCTCCTCACCTGCACCGTCGTTCCCAGTTGTGCCGCGTCCGCTACGCTTCCATATTTTTACAGCCATTGCCCGGATCAGTGCCAGAAGTTCTCTCTTCATACTTTTCTCTTTTTCCCCGCCGGCGATTTCTTTCATGTCAAAATCCGAAGTATTGCCACAAGGTGCCGCACAAAGGCGGCACCCCGGGGAAACGGTATATTTTTCGTCGCGGACTTTGGCGATAAACGACGCCAACTCAGGCTCGGTAACCTCTCCGGGAAAATCCGGCGATGTCATAGCCAGCCCTTCCGCCACGATTGCATCTGTAATTTCGGTTTTTGGATTCGTTCCACAGGCCTTTACCAAACCGATCAGCGCGCCTGTCAGCAGATCCTGTAACTCCTTTTTCTGCATAAATTCTCCCTCGCAGTAAACATCATAGTAATTATTCAGCCCCTCCTACACATTCGCATTTCGAGGCGCCAGTTTCCATCAATCCAGTTTCTTTCCGTCAATTGAGATCGTTACGACCTGCCATGGAATAAACTTCCCACTCTCCTGAATTGCTTTTTTTGCCGCCATTTCGAGGCCACCACAGCAAGGAACTTCCATGCGGACAATTGTCACCTCTTTGATATCATTGTCGCGGATGATCGTCGTCAATTTTTCGCTGTAATCAATATCATCCAGTTTCGGACAGCCGATAATTGTCACCTTGCCACGCATAAATTCCTGGTGCATATTAGCATAAGCATAAGCGGTGCAATCCGCCGCGATCAAGAGCTTTGCGCCATTGAAATACGGAGCATTGGTTGGTACAAGTTTGATCTGGCATGGCCATTGGGCGAGCTGGGAAGCAGGTGCTTTAACAAAATTAATTTCCCCCGCCAAAACATCCTCTTTCTCTGCCTGCTGGCGAAGCATCCGCATCCGGCTTCCCGGACAGCCGCCGGTTGGCTGTGATGCTGCGCCCGCCTGAGATGCCACATGTTCGGAAGCCACCGCACCTACCGCCGTTTCTGAAACTTCCGTTTTTTCATCCTTTCCCTGTGCTGCGCGTTTCTTCATATTTTCTTTTACAGCTTCTTCGTCATAAGCAGCTGCCTCACGCTCAACAAACTTGATTGCTCCCGTCGGACACGTTGGGAGACAGTCACCAAGTCCATCGCAATAATCATCACGAAGAAGTTTTGCCTTTCCATCGATCATACCGATCGCACCTTCGTGACAAGCCGATGCACAAGCACCACATCCATTACATTTATCTTCATCAATCTGAATAATTCTTCGTACCATTTTGATTCATCCTTTCTTTTTCTTGATTTTGTGACTTCATTATAGTAAAATAAATAAAAAAATTCGGTGGTTATAACAACGAAAGGAGAAAAAATGAAAAAATATCGTCAATATTTAAAAACCAATGCTATTTTTCACACTTTTACAGAAAAAGAATGGGAAGAATTCGAATCTCATCATTTTATAAAAAAGAAATCCTATCAAAAAGGAGAAATTCTATTTTCTATGGGAGAAAATGCCAATGAAATAGGCATTATAATAGAAGGTAGTGTTACCATTGAAAACAACGATATTTTGGGCAATTCAACGATATTAAATAAGCTTGAAACAGGAGATGTATTTGCCGAGACTTATGCCATCACAGGGACCCCCATGATGGTCGATGTCGTCGCTGCACAATCCTGTGCTATCCTCTATTTGACCGTGCAGAGTTTACCGAAAGATGCGGAGAATTCGCCTCTTGCGCAAAAAATTATCCGTAATCTTCTCTTTATTTCTATGCAGAAAAATTTGGTTTTATCCAGCCGTATTTTCTGTACTTCACCCAAAACAATCCGTGAGCGGCTGGCGATTTACTTTTCAGAACAAGTTACACGTACCGGAAGTACGTCCTTTGACATCCCGTTCAACCGCCAGCAGATGGCCGATTATCTCAATCTTGACCGCAGTGCATTATCAAAAGAACTTGGAAAAATGCAGGAAGAAGGATTGATCCGATATCGGAAAAATCATTTTGAGATGATCACATTTGACATCTGAAAATCAGCCTCTTCCATATTCTTTCGCCAATGTCTCAAACGCCGGCAATGCCCGTTCAATCTGCTCTGTCGATACGCAGTATGAGATGCGGACATGCTCCGGACAGCCAAACTCTGTTCCCGGTACAAGAATCAGATTGTGCTCGACCGCTTTTTTACAAAAAGCATAGTCGTCCGGTTCGAGTGATTTCGGAAACAGGTAAAAGGCACCATCCGGTTTCACACAGGAAAATCCCAGATCCGTAAGTGTACCATAGAGCAAATCACGATTTTTGCGATATATGCTCATGTCGGCGACATCCTCGTGACATTTTTTCATAAGAAGCTGAAACATCGTCGGGGTGTTGACGTAACTGAGAACACGCGCAGCCCCGGAAACAGCCTTTTTAATCGAATCAAATTCATCGATCTCCGATGGCATAACAAGATATCCCATTCGCTCGCCGGGGATGGAAAGACATTTGCTGTAAGAATAGCACACAAGTGTATTGCGGTAAAAGTTCGGGATATACGGAACTTCCACATCGTAGGCAATTTCACGGTACGGCTCATCTGCGATAATATAAATTGCGTGGCCGTATTCTTTCTCTTTTTTTGCCAGTATTTCACATATATTTTCAATCGTTTCTTTCGAATAAACAGCACCGGACGGATTGTTTGGCGAATTCACGATAACGCCCTTCGTTTTCTCCGTAATTGCCTTTTCAAATGTGTCCGGGTCGATCTGGAAATCTTCTGTCCGCGAAGGCACGGCGACAAATTTGACACCGATTGTTTCCAGATAAAAACGGTATTCCGGAAAATATGGAGCAAACGAGATAAATTCATCTCCCGGATTGCATAACGCACGAAAACAAATGTTAAGCGCGCACGCAGCGCCAACGGTGAAATACAGATTTTCTCTGGTAAAATGTGTGCCGTAGCGGTCATTCAGTCCTTCGGCAATCGCATCCCGCGCTTCTTCGTCGCCGGCAGAAGTCGTGTAACCGTGAAGATGAAATGGATTTTCCGTTTCTAAAAGATGCATCAACTCTTCTTTTACACATTCCGGCGTCGGAACATTGGGATTTCCGATGCAGAAATTATAAACATTTTCCTCGCCGACCACCTTGCTCCGCTCAAGAGCAAGGTCAAACATCTCTCGGATCGCCGAACTCTTACTTCCAATATTTGTATATTCTTTCGAAATCATAAGCATCCTCCATTCGTTTCACAGTAGGTGCGTGCCAGTTTTTCTGTCTCCGTATAATAGCGGTCGGTCACGCGTTTGACCGTGTCATTGTCCCAGTGCGACGCGATCCATCCCATGCGGACGATCTTACGAAGCACGATAAAGGTGTCTACTTCTTCCAAATCCTCAGGCGAGAGAGGGCGGACGGTCTCATAGCCGTCCAGCCATGCCCTCGTCATCTCAGAAAGGTTGGTGTCGTATTCCAAAACTGCTGTGGATAAGTCAAATAAAAACCAGCCATATCCACAATCGTCAAAATCCAATATCTTTACCTGATCGCCATCGACCAAAATATTGTTGATATTTAAATCCGAATGAATCAATCCGTACCGGTCCGGCTTCTTTCCATATTTTTCCAACCTCTTGCAGCCAATTGCTACCGTTTGAGAAAATATTTCTTTTTGTGATTCCGTCAACGCCGGATTTTTGCTCCAATCGCCCCAGCGCGACGTATCACCAAACATATCCTCGATGTCCCAGTGAAACCGTGGCAGAGAATTGTCGGCGTTCCATGACATCGCATGAAGATGAAGTTTTGCCGTAATCGCGCCGATCTGCTTTTGGTACGGGATCAGTTCTTCCGTGGACATCCCACGGATTCCGATGCCTTCCACAAAGGAAAACAGACTGCATACATATTTGTCGGTGCTTCCGGCAAACGCAAGCTGCTGGATAAATTTTCCATCTTTTCCCGGGAGAACATCCGCCGTCCGGATGTCCGTATCCCGTTTCACTGCCCGAATCCACGAAAGTTCGCTTTCGAGTTCCGTCAGATCATGATAACCGGGGCGGTTGACACGGAGAACGTATTTCTCGCCGGTCATTTCACTTTCAAGACGATAGGTAAAATTCTCCGAATATTTCAAATGATATACTTTCGTATCTTCCGGCAGATCATAATGCAAAAGCAATTGTGACTGCAGCTGTTCTCGGATATCATCCGGCTCTAACAACGTTCCCATGTCAATTCCCCCTTGGTTTTCATATTGTAAATCCTGACTTTACATTCCGGACTCCCCTCGCCCGCCTCATTCGCATTTCGCACACGTCTCTTTTGCTTCTTTGACACTCTTCTCAAACTTCTCCAAAAGTTCATCACAGTATTCCTTGGTGCAGAGAAGACCCGGCTTAAATTGTACGATTTTCGGATTGAATCTTGCGTAAATTGCCCAGATTCCGTTATTAAAGAGGGCACGCATCGCATGCTGTCCACCATTTTCAAAATCAAATTCCAATCCAAAGATGATGCCTCGCTGTGTATAACTTGTGAAGAAGTCCGGATACAATTTGTGAACTTCATCCAGTCCTTTCTTCAAGTAGCCTTCGAGGAAATGTACATTGTCAACAGTTTCCTTGCGGGTTACCATTTCGACCACTTTATTGGCTACGACACATCCGAGTTCAGAACCTCCAAATGTCGATGTGTGGCTGCGGCCGATCTCCTCGACCCATTTTCCTGCCTGCTTCGTCATGATCGTCGCTGCAACCGGATAAATACCGCCGCTCAGGCCTTTACCGCTGACGATGACATCCGGATTTACACCCTCGTGCATAATTCCCCACATTTTTCCGGTTCTCATAAGGCCGGTCTGCACTTCATCGGCGATGTAGAGAGTTCCGTATTTTTCACAAAGCGCTTTTACCGCTTTCAGGTAGCCCGGCTCCGGAATCGGGAATCCATAGGTCGCCGGGATGGTCTCAATGATAACACCTGCGACATCTTCTTTTTTCAATACGGCTTCCATTGCATCCACGTCGTTCATCGGCACCTGCTCATAGTACTGGTCCGCACCATCGCACAAAAATGCATCCTTGAAAAATGGATCGCCGGCAGAGAGTGCCAGTCCGGTATGACCGTGGTAACATTTCTGCAAAGATACGATCTTACGGCGTTTTGTCGCATAACGCACACTCTTGATCGCCACATCGACAGCCTCGCCGCCGCAGCTGGAAAAGATGGCGTACTGCATACCCGGAGTCGCCGTAGTGACAAGGCTTTTTGCCAATTTACCGCGCGCCACGGAACCAAAATGATGGTTTCCGATATCAAACTCTTTGACTCCTTCTTCGAGGGCTTCGATCACTTCCGGATTACGGTGTCCGAGGTTAAATGTTCCGCCGTTCAGATGAAGGTTCATGTATTTTTTACCATCCATGTCCCAGAAATAATAACCTTCGCGTTTGCCGATGATGATATCAATTCCCATATCAAACCAGGTCTGTGTACGGTTTGGGTTCCAGTAAGTAAGACAATCATTAATCGCTTCTTGTTTTGTAACGCTTCCATCTAATAACATAATGTCCTCCAATCCGGCAGTTACTCTGCCTCGTAAACTTTTTCTCCGCCAAGCCATGTCTGCATAACGCGGATGTCTTTTATATGTAATGGGTCAACGGTAAATGGATCTTCTTCCATCACGGCGAAGTCCGCCAATTTTCCCACTGTTATCGTGCCCTTGATGTCTTCTTCGTAAGAAGAATACGCGGCATTTCTGGTATACATACTAATGGCGTCGTATACACTGACACGCTCCTTCGGATACCATCCGCCTTCCGGCTTTCCGGTAAGATCCTGCCTGCACACGATAGAATATACACCAAGCATCGGGCTGTACGGTTCCACCGGTGAATCCGAACTTCCGGTAAGAATGATGCCTTCCTTGATCAATGTGTTCCACGCATAGGCATATCGGATCCGTTCCGATCCGAGACGGTCTTCCGACCACCAAATATTGTAATTGGATGTAAATCTCGGCTGGATATCCACGATAATCGGCATCTTTTTGATTCTCTCAATCAGGTCTTTGCGAAGCACGATGCCGTGGATCAGGCGAAACCGAACATTTGGCTTCGGATTTTTGCGGTAACAGCATTCCAAGGCATCAAGCGCAATCTCGACACCACGGTCGCCAATTGCATGAATGCCGATCTGCAGATCCATGTCATAGGCCTTCTGGCACATTTCCATGACTTCTTCCGGCGAATGATTCAAAAGCCCTTTATTTCCCGGATCATCCGAATAATCTTCCGTCAATGCTGCATTTCGCGAGCCAAGTGATCCGTCGCTGTATATTTTATAAAAGCCGTAGCGCAATTTTTCATTTCCAAATCCTGTCTTCATATGAAAGGACGGATATTCGTCAAATGACAGGTACACGCGGACCGGAAGCCGCCCTTCCTCCTCCAGTTCCTGGTATAGATTCATATACTCGTCTGCATCGACAAATTTTCCCTGAATCGGATGAATGCCGGTGATCCCATAACGGTTCATGTCGCGGCACACCGCTTCGAGGGCATCTTTTTTGTCCTCCGGTGTCGGCAGAAGATCCGGAATACTCTTTAATACCGGCGTTACCGCGCTCTCACGCAGGATGCCGTTTGGCTTTCCGTCGGCTCCGTACTCCACGGAATCCGGTACGATCGGTTTGAAATTCTCATCAATTCCGGCGATCTCAAGTGCTTTTGAATTTGCCGCATGCACATGCATACAATACCGGCTGATCAGAATCGGACACTCTTTGCTGACACTGTCGAGTTCCTCTTTTGTCGGAATCCGCACCTCGTCAAATTCCTCGTGGTTGAAGCCGCTTCCTTTGATCCAGTCCCCCGGCGGCGTCACTTTCGCACGCTCTTTCAGGCGGTCGAGTATCTCCTGTACACTTTTTGTACCGACAAGATTCACTTCTTTTGTCGTCCTCGCGTAAGCCAATGTATGCTGGTGGCAGTCGATAAATCCCGGAAATACTGCCCTTCCTTTTATATCAATGATTTCGTCGCTCTCTATTTTCTCTGCTTCTTCGTTCGTTCCCGTAAATACGATTTTTCCATCGCGGACACCGACGGCCTCTACCGCCTGTCCCTCTTGTTCCATCGTGTAGAACTTTCCATTTTTATACAATTTTTCTGCATACATACTATCACTGACCTTTCCCCGTCGTCACTTCATTGTGGCAAATGCCATTTTTCTCATATTCCGACGCATTTTCCAGCGAAATTCTCATAATCTCGTACAATGCCCGGTCTGTCAGGAAACTGATATGTGACGTATAAATTACCTCTTCTCTTGCAAGCAGCTCCTCAAACACCGGATCACCGGTCGGCTTTCCTTCAAAATCGACCCGTACAAAATCATCTTCCGTCTCATAAACGTCCATTGCAAACGCAGAAACCTTTCCTTTTTTCAGTGCATCTAACATCGCCTTGCCATCTACCAGACCACCTCGCGCAGTATTTACAACCACGACACCCGGTTTGCACTGTTCCAATGTCTCTTTCCCGATCAGATGCGTATTTTCTTTTGTAAGGGGGCAATGAAGCACGATGGCATCACTGCGTTCCCAGATTTCGGAAAGTGAAACCTGCGTCGCGATCCCGACAAGGTCTAGGTGTACATGTCTCGCATGCACAAGCACTTTGGCTCCGAGTGCCGCCAGCGCCTTGATCGTCAATGTTCCGATACGCCCGGCTCCGATGACACCGATGGTCATTGTGCGGATCTCTCTTCCACACAATCCTGCAATCCCAAAATCCCGTCGGGCAACCATTGCCTCGCTACGCCGCATGTGGCGCAGTGCAGCGAGCAAAAGCATCAACGTATGCTCGCTGATCGCATTGGGTGAATACGACGGCACATTGGCTGCCTTAATGCCGTACTTCCGCAATGCTTCGAGGTCAAGATGATCGATGCCGGTCGCCCTGGAGACGATGTAACGCACTCCATGCTCAGAAAGAAGTCTGGCTTCTTCCTCACCGATCATGCTGTTTGTCATAATCCAGATTGCACGGAATCCATCGACTTCTGCGATCCTGTCCTTGGTAAAAATACCATCTGCAAATGCAATCTCTTCAACATCTACCTGCTGCCGGATCTCGGCGAGAATCTTTTTCTCGTCCTCCGTCATCCCATAAATCAGTAATTTCATCCTTCCCTCCTCTCTGCGGCTGCCTTAGAGCCGCTCGAGTGCTTCGGTCATTTCTTTGGTTGTCATGCGGAATGTCGTCCACTCTGACATTGGAAATGCTCCCATGCCTTTGTAAAAGGCGATGGACGGTGTATTCCAGTTGAGACATACCCATTCGAGACGATCGCATCCCTCGTCTACGGCAATCTGCATCAATACATGGAAAATCTCTTTTCCGATTCCTTTTCCACGCATTTCTTCGCGTACGAAAATGTCTTCCAGATACAGGTTTGTTCGTCCGCAGAAAGTTGAGAATGTGTGGAAATATAAGCAGAAGCCTATCGGTTTTTCCTCATATTCTACGATCAGACAGTTGCAGTCGTGCTGCTCAAACAATGCCTTATGTAATCCTTCTTCGGTCGCTTTCACACAATCTGACATTTTTTCATATTCTGCGATCTCCTTGATCAGCTGAAGTACCAGCCCCTCTTCACCATCCTCGACATAACGGATGGTAAGTCCTTCTGTTTTTGTCTTAAATTCTTTACTCATAATAACCCTCCTAACGTCAACCAGCCATAAATCTGGCCAAAAATTCCTGTGTTTTCGGATGCTGTGGGTTGGCAAAAAGTTCTTTTGACTTGCGGTTTTCTGCCACCACACCTTCGTGCATGAAAATGGTCCGCGTCGAGACATCTCTTGCAAATGCCATCTCATGGGTTACGATAACCATTGTCATACCTTCACTTGCCAGCTGCTTCATGACATTGAGCACCTCGCCGACCATCTGTGGGTCGAGAGCACTCGTCGGTTCGTCAAACAAAAGCACTTCCGGCTCCATCGCGAGCGCTCTTGCAATCGCAACTCGCTGCTGCTGTCCACCGGAAAGCTGTGCCGGTTTGGCAAACAGCTGAGGTGTCATTCCCACTTTTTCCAAATAATATTTGGCTTTCTCTTCGGCTTCTTGTTTTGGCATTTTCAACACCTTGCGAAGCCCCAATGTACAGTTATCGAGAACCGATTTATTCTGAAACAGATTAAACTGCTGAAAAACCATTCCCATTTTTTTCCTGGATGACCGTACATCTGCGCGGTATCTTGAAATCTCTTCGCCATCAAAGTAGATGCTTCCGGATGTCGGTGTCTCCAGCATGTTCAGGCACCGAAGCATCGTCGTTTTTCCGGAACCGGAAGCCCCGATGATGCAGATTACATCTTTTGGAAATACCTTGAAATTTACACCGCGAAGCACTTCGTGGTCACCAAAATTTTTTGTCACATCGTATACTTCCAAAATTGGTTCTTTGATTTCACTCATGGTAATTCCCCCTTTACTTTGACAAGCTGTAATCGGATTTTCCAGCCATCAATTTCTCCACAAACCGGAGCAAGATCGTTACGATCAGGTTTAATACAAAATAAATTGCCGCAATTATGATAAATACTTCAAAATATTTATAATATACGGATGCCGCCGTCTTTCCGCTGAAGAACAGTTCATTCACGGAAATAACATTTAATACAGAAGTATCTTTCAGGTTTGTTACCAGCTGGTTACCGATCTGTGGCATGATATTTTTCAACGCCTGCGGCAATACAACGTGGAACATGATCTGAAAATGACTCAGTCCAATGACCTTTCCGGCTTCAAACTGACCGGTACTGACGGAATTGATTCCGCCTCGTACCGACTCAGCCATGTAAGCACCGGTGTTGATCGAAACAACGATGAAACCACATGTCAATGCGCCCCACTGGATCCCCAGATAAGACAAACCGTAGTAGATAACCATCGCCTGTACGATCATTGGTGTACCTCGAAACACTTCCACATATATGCGGACGATTGTTTTTACTACTTTTACCAGACCACGCTTTGCATAGTTGCAATTTGCTTCCAGTTCAATGGTTTGAACGATACCAACGATAAATCCGATGATACATCCTATAATAGTACCGGTCACTGCCAGCGCAAGTGTCCAGCCTGCACCTTTTAAAAAGACGCCTTTATATTCCATGATAAGGTATCCAACCCAGTCCCAAAAGGAACCATCTACAGGGAAGGATGCCGCCTGTGCAACAAACATTGTCATAGTATGTCCCCCATTTCTGCGCCGCTATGGTATCCATTGTTTGCTGCCAAGCGGCGCTTAGGCACAAACTTAGGGATTATTCAGAATCACTTGCCGGCTGATTTGCGATGGCTTCCTCCATCATCTTATCTTTCTCTTCATCGGAAATGCCTTTCAATGTCTTATTGCAGGCATCAACGACAGCCGAATCGCCTTTTTTCGCTGCAACTGCGATATTTGTAATACCGGAATCTACATCAAATCCGGAACCTTCCGGAAATTCTACCATTGCCAGATCTTTATTTGTCGCAATCGCTGCAAGTGCCATCGGTTTTTCCACAATTGCCACATCGGTACGACCGGAACTTACGGCTACGATCAAACTTGGGATATCCGGCAAAGCTTCCTGTATGGTAGCTCCCTCGATCTGTTTTGCGGAACTGTCATACATCGTTGTTCCCTGCTGGGAAGTTACGTTGCAGCCCTTCAGATCATCCAAAGTTTTCGCACTTGCATATTTGCTGTCCTTTTTCACGATCAATACGTGAGTTGCTTTATAATAAGGATCAGAGAAGTCAACACTCTGTTTTCTTTCGTCGGTTGCTGACATTCCGGCGATGATCGCGTTAATGGTTCCGGACTGAACTGCCATGATCAATCCATCCCATTCAATTTTGTATACCTGCAATTCATAGCCATTTTCCTCGGCAATCTTCTTTGCCATCATGACATCGTATCCATTTACATATTCGGTTGTTCCTTCGATGGGAACGGCACCGTTGCTGTCATCTGTCTGTGACCAGTTGTATGGAGCGTTCATACATTCCATACCAACCTTCAAAACCTTTTTCTCACTCGAAGTGGAATCGGAAGAGGAACCGGCCTGCTCGGAAGAGCCACAGCCTGTGAGTGATAATAACATCACCAGGGATAATACCAAACTCATAAAAATTGATTTCTTCTTTCTCATTTTCATAATAAGACCACCTTTCTGTAAATAAAAAAGCGCCGCACCCCGAAGGGTTCAGCGCCTTTGCTTTTTGTTATCCTTATCATACCGAACAAAATACCATCTGTCAATACGGAGTTCTCCACAAATATCTTTGTGCGATTTTGTCACTAATGCAATAAAATGATGGCAAAACGAGAATGATTCTTATTTTTTATCAGTCATTTTGTATGTCTTTTCTCCTTTTCTTCCGTATTCTTTTGTTTGTTTTGCACAAATATGGAACATTTTGGTGGTCTGACTGGTACTACCAGTTGAACCAGCTCGTCATTTGTGCTATAGTTATTGTAGAACGATTGAAAGGGGGACTTTCTTATGAGAGATGCGTTATCTACCAAAATTTCTTCGGAACTTTGCGCCCGCATCCAGTCCGGCGAACTCAAGGAAAATGACAAGCTGCCATCAGAGCGTATCCTGGCTTCCCAATACGACGTCAGCCGAAATGTCATCCGTGAATCGATCAAAATGCTGGTCGAGAAAAATCTGGTGATCAATATTCCGGGAAAGGGAAATTATGTTTCCCGTCCAACCCAGTCAAGTATTGCAGATAAATTGGAAAATGCCATTCATTTATCCGATGTTCCGGCTTCGGAGATCGTGAATGCGCGCCAGTTTTTGGAAATCAGTGTGATGGAAAAATATCTTCTTTCTATTACAAAGGAAGAAGTTGCCCAGTTGGAAGAATTATATGCTAAAATGGAGGCTGCCCGCAGCAATTACGCGTTGTTTTGGGAATATGACACAAAATTTCATCTCCAATTGATCGGCTGTTCCAAAAACAGTATTTTAACTTTATTTTTGTCCACACTATATCGTATGACGCAGAAAAATATTATTATGAATTCGGAAGATCCGGTGTCTGCGATCGAATTTTCACAATCGGATCATGCGGATATTATTGAGGCGGTAAAGACGAAAGACCGGGAACGGCTCTGCCGTGCGATTGAACGCCACCTCTCCCCGCTTCACGATTTTTATAAGGAGGAAGTCTGAGTATGGATATTTTTGTTGTCGCCGGTCAAATGCTGGTCCTTTTTGCCATGATGTTTACCGGTTATTTCCTTGCCCGCAGAGACTGGATCAATGACTCGCTGTCTTCGGCGCTTTCCCGTCTTGTGGTTAATATTTTCAATCCTTTTTTGATGATTTCGAGTGTTTTCGGCCAGAGTTTAAAACAAAGCGGCCCTTTATTTTGGGAAAATCTGGTTCTTGTCGGCATTTTTTACCTGCTTCTTTTCCTCGCCGGATTTTTTATCGTATTTGTCCTCCGGCCAACGAGTCAAATGGCCCCGATCTACAAACTGCTGACATTGCTTCCGAACTGCGGTTTTATGGGCATTCCGATTGTCAATTCGCTGCTTGGCTCACAATACATCATCTATGTTGCGGTGTATATGCTTGTTTTTAATCTGATTATCTATACGTACGGCATCTCGCTTGTTCGCCACTCACTCTCTGTCAGTAGCGCACCTGCTCTCACGATGTCCATGCGTCTTCGCCAAATCTTTGGCAATACCGGAGTAATCGCTTCACTGATTACAATCGTCCTTTTTGTCTTTGATATCTCTTTGCCGGAAAATGTGCAGAAGTTTATCACTTACATGGGAAATCCTTGTGTCCCATTGTCCATGATACTTATCGGCTGTTCCCTTGCCGCCAGTCAAGTTTCCAAACTTTTCCATGACACCCGTCTCTATGGATTTGTCTTGATCAAAATGTTTGTCATCCCGATTCTTGCCAGTTTTTTGATTCACCTGCTGCCGTTTGATTCTCTGATTCTTACGTTGTTTATCATCATGCTTGCGCTCCCTTCCGGAAGCATGGTGGTTCTTATCACGGAAGAATACAAAGGCGATGTCCAGCTTGCCTCTGCCGGCGTGGTTCTGACAACGATCGTGTCTTTGTTCTCCATTCCTATCGTGAGTTTGTTCGTCGGCTAACATTCTCTTTACCAAATCTTAACTTGCTATTTGCACCACCCCCGCGTTATAATAACGGTGCAAGCAAGTAACGATTCTTTTTAGACCCAGTGATTGCATGGGAGGGATTACGATGTGCAGCTCACGGACCAGAAAACACCTTATGGGATTTTTAATCTTAGCCATATTGTTGTGTGAAATGTGTTTCTTTTTACAATCAGCAGACACATCTTCTTTTTGCGTCCAGACTACACAATCCACCAAACATGTCACTCACGCACAGATCAGCGACGGCTCAAAGGTTATTTATGAGGAACGTATCTCTAAAACTCCCGATGCCGGCGCGGAATCTTTTTGCAAAAGTGAACAGCGTACCCTGCAGTCTTTTATTCGTCGATTGTCCGCTTGCCTTTCGACGGTGGAATATCTTCCACGTACGTTTCATTCCACTCTGTTTTTACAGATTTCCAATGTGACGCATAATACAAGCGGACACATTTCTCTGATTCAATGCGTCAATCTAAAGGACGGAAAAAAGCGCTAATCCCCTTTATTTTAAAATTGTAAAATTTTTCCACTGTTTCAGTGGTTTATTAAAGTGCGTCGCAGACGCGGCAAAAGGCACAGAAATGAGGGAACATATGTTAGAATATATTATTATCGGATTGGCAGCAATCCTTTTAATCGGCGCTTGTATTTTCAGTTTTCGCATCGACAATTCAGGGAAAGAAGATGCGATCACTGACAATCCAAAAACCAAATAATGAATAGATTAAACCAAAAGTAACTATTCCGGATCGAATGTGCGAAGGGGATGTCCTGAATAGTTACAATAAAAAGTACTACGTTAACGTTTTTCGAAAGGAGCTCTTTCATCATGGGTAACATTTTAATGTACATTTACTTTATTATCTGCGGAGGCTTGGGAGCTGCCTCCTGTATCTATATGACAGTTTATGCTTTTGTCGTGATTGGACAAAAGATCTTCGGCCGTATAGCACATGGAAAGTCATTGTACGATTGATGTTTTGATAAGAAGCACCCCGCCAAGTCTGCGCCGCAGACTTGACGGGGCGCTTTCTTTTACTGTGGGGGCGGTGTTTTTGACCTTTGACCTGCGAAGCTAGTTTGCCAACCTAGACCACACTGCACCACCGGCCTTCTTGACCCAGACAGCTAGTTCGCCCTCCTAGACCACACTGCACCACCAAGTCCTTTGACCCTCGCGGCGTTTTCTCGCCACAAACCACACTGCACCACCGGCTTTCTTGACCCAGGCAGCAAATTCGCTCTCCTAGACCACACTCCACCACCGGCTTTCTTGACCCAGGCAGCAAATTCGCCCTCCTAGACCACACTCCGCCACCGGCTTTCTTGACCCAGACAGCTAGTTCGCCCTCCTAAACCACACTCCACCACCGGCTTTCTTGACCCACATGGCGTTTTCTCGCCACAAACCACACTGCACCACCAAGTCCTTTGACCCACATGGCGTTTTCTCGCCACAAACCACTCTCCGCCACCGGCTTTCTTGACTCACCCGGCAAGTTCTCGCTCCTAGACCAAAAATCTACGCACCATTTCTTGGATTGTCCTTGTGCTCAACGGCATATCCGATGTTTCAAACGTCAAAATCAAATTTTCCCCCGGATATATCCCATTCTTTTGGTAGGTATCAATTTTTCGTACTGCGCTTTTTGCATAAGCCGGATCGTCCATTTTTCCGTCATGTTCCCAGTAAATTTCCCTTCTTGTCCGCGGCGATAAAAACGTAAAATCCGGATATACAACACCAAATCCCTGAAGTAAAAGAGGTTTTTCATATTGATAGGGAATCCCTTTATGATAAAAATAATCCGCCAGAATTTTCTCGGATTTTGACCGAACCCGCTCTCCCTTTTCAGTGTATATCACTATACTATCATCCGGAAATTCTTTGCCCTGATAACTCTCCTTTTCCCACTGCTCCAACTGCTGTTCCCACGTTGGCTGAATCGGCATAACTAACTGCTTTCGCGCCTCATGCAATGTCTCATAGACTTCATCAATTCCCTCTTCTGTGTCACTTTTCAAAATTTTTCCTACTTGTTTTAGACGTTTTGCGATATACTTTTGCATTTTTTCATCGTACTCTTTTTGAGCAAGCTGCCTGGCAAGTTCCAAATTCTTTTTAGAAATATACTCACCCCACTTATCGCCACCCTTGCAGTGATAATATCTCGGATATCCCCTGTCCGAAGAAATTCGAAGCCTTCCGGCAAGATTTCCTTTTTCTTGTTTCTCAAGCTGATTTAGCAATTCTTGAAGATATTTCTGCTCCTTATGAAGCATTTCTTTCCATTTTGTCATTGAATCCTTCCTTTCTTTTTGGTTTTCTTTGTAATTTTGCGAACTAAACCACACATTTTACAGATCTTCTTTGACTCGTATCATTTTTCTCTTACCTTGACCAAAATCTTGAAAAAAGTTTTTTGGTCCACAGACACTTACTAAAATAAAATCAAAATCCGAAAATTTCTTTGTGGTTTCGTGCACATTTTTTAATTCTAAGTCAACTGTATCTGGGAATTTTGTGGTCAAAATAAAATAATAAGATTTTGATAACTATTCAGGATCAATGTATGGAAATCGATGAATCGTCATGCTTGCACGTAAGAGGCTTTGATTTCCATACATTTAGATCCTAATAGAGCTCCCCTTCCTATATGAGCATTTTTAGCCTTGTCAAAGGCGAGAAAGAACACGAAGTGTTCGAAATGCGAATGTGGAGGAGGGGTGTCCTGAATAGTTACATGAATAATAAAAATAAAAAGGGCAGTTGTCATATCGCTATGATAACTGCCTTTAAAAAACTCAAAATTAGATTTTACTTATCGGATGATTTCACATAAACGTCAACATCGTCATCGTCGTCGAAATCATCGTCAAATTCGTCATAATCAAAATCACCATCAAAATCATCTAAATAACGAGGTGTCATATGACGGTATACAGCATAAGCAATCGCTGCTACGGAAGCAACCGCTCCGATAATAGCAAGCACCCACAAAATGCAGGATTTTTTTTCTTCCTCTGCTTTATTTTTTGAAATAAGCTGACTGATTTTTGCCTTATTCATAATGTCATCAAATTTTTCACACATAATCACTACCATCCTTTCCTGAAAAGTTGTGTTTTATATCCTTTTGTATTAGTATAGCATATCCGCGCAAAATATACTAGTAGATTTTCATTTTTTTTCATAACTATTCAGGATCAATGTATGGAAGGGGGCCTGAATGGTTACTTGATCTTTAGTAATTTGGCAAACGAAGCACGAAGTTTGCGCTGCCCCATGGTATCAAAGTCAACAACAACTTCGTAGTCTGAGCCAAGAGGTTTCAAAGAGCGGACAATACCATTGCCAAATTTGATATGATAAACGGAATCGCCTTCACCGTAATCCGGAGTGCCGTTTGTCTCCGGTTTCTTTACTCCTTTTTGGATATAAGGATTTCCCGCGAATGGATTTTTTGACCCTTTGGAGTATATTTTTGCCGGCGAGAAAATGTCGTCTAATGTGGCAGTGCGGTCGATCGAAGGGCGTGAGTTCGCACGCGGCCGTGTGTCGACACCCTGTGTCTGCTTTAGCAGATAACGAGGGATCTCGCTGATAAAGCGGGAAGGAAAGTTGAAATTTGGCTGGCCGTTTTTCATGCGCTGCATTGCACAAGTCAGTGTCAGATTTTTCATGGCACGGGTAATCGCCACGTAGCACAGACGGCGTTCTTCTTCAATCTCATCATCGGAGAGATCGTAGAGAGCCATGGCACTTGGAAATACATTTTCTTCCATACCACAGACGTATACATTTGGAAATTCCAGTCCTTTAGCGCTGTGAATCGTCATCAAAAGGACCTGCTCGGCATCGTCTTCTACGGTGTCAATATCAGCGACTAAGGCGATATTTTCAAGAAGTCCGTTCAGAGAAGCGGCTTCATCGGAAGTTTCTTCCTCGCAGTCTGTCTGATACTGTGCGACTTTGTTTACCAAAGCATCCAGGTTTTCAAGACGAGCATTGGCTTCTACGGTTTCCTCGGCTTCCAGATCTTTGACATACCCGGTCGCTTCAAAAATTTCATCCATCAATTCTGTCAGAGTCAGTTCATCGTCATCCAGGGCATGGCGAAGCCGCTCAATCAATGTGACAAAGGAAAAGATCTTTGTCGCAGCACGTCCACAGCCGTCAATGTAATCTGCCTGCGTAAGAGCCTCATAGAAACTCATATCATTGTCAATTGCATAATTTGTGATACGCTGGATCGTCGTGGCACCGATACCGCGTTTCGGTACATTGATGATTCGTTTGACAGCGATGTCATCCGCAGGATTGTTGATTGTTTTCAAGTAACATAAAATATCTTTAATTTCCTTACGGGAGTAGAAGTTGATCGCGCCCACGATGCGGTAAGGAATGCTTTCCTGTACCAGTTTTTCCTCAAATACACGTGACTGGGCATTCGTTCGGTAAAGGACCGCAAAATCGGAATAAGAAGCTTCCTGATCTCTTACTTTTTCCGCAATATCTCCGGCAATACCGGCGGCTTCTTCGTATTCATTGCCAAACTGCACATAACGGATCGGCTCGCCTTCTTCCTGATCTGTCCACAGTGTTTTGGCCTTTCGGGAAGCATTGTGGCGGATCACTTCATTGGCGGCTTCCAGAATCCGTTTTGTGGAGCGATAGTTCTGCTCAAGACGAATGACTTCCGCTTGTGGAAATACCTTTTCAAAGTTCAGAATATTCATAATATTGGCACCGCGGAATTTGTAGATTGACTGGTCATCATCGCCGACAACACACAAATTTTGGTAACGGGAGGCGAGAAGACTGAGCAGTGTAAACTGAGCCGTGTTCGTATCCTGGTACTCATCCACAAGGAGATAGCGGAAGCGTTCCTGATACTGGCGAAGAACTTCCGGTTCTTTTTGAAACAATTCTACGGTTTTCATGATGAGGTCATCAAAATCAAGCGCATTATTTTGCTGTAAGCGCCGCTGGTATTCTCTGTAAACCGAACCGAATATTTTTTTATTGTATTCCTTTGCCACTTCGGCGGCGTATTGATCCGGCGTTTGTAACTCATTTTTTGCCGAAGAAATGGCGTTGAGAAAGGTTTTTTCTTTGTATTTTTTCGTATCTATATTTAAATGTTTGCAGATATCCTTCATCAAACTTTTTTGGTCGTCAGAGTCGTAAATCGTAAAACTGCGGTCGTAGCCAAGATGATCAATAAAACGGCGCAAAATCCGGACACAGGTAGAGTGAAATGTGCTTACCCAGATGGATTCCGCTCCATAAGAAACAATGCGGTCGACGCGTTCCCGCATTTCATTGGCAGCTTTATTTGTAAAGGTAAGTGCCAGAATCTGGTAAGGGGCAACGCCGTATTCTTCAATAAGATATGCGATGCGGTGCGTCAGCACGCGGGTCTTCCCGGAACCGGCTCCGGCTAAGATCAAAAGGGGTCCTTCATTATGTAAAACGGCTTTTTTCTGCATAGGGTTTAAGTTTGCAAGTATATCTGTCATGTTACGTCATCCTTTCTATCTGATACAAACATGTGTTCATTCTATCATACTTAATAGAGGATTGCAAGGGGTGTTGTAGAGTTTTCTTGGTCAATACTGGGACAAAGGATTTGGCAGATGATTTTTCTGATAAAATGTGTTATGATTTAAACAGAACAAGGATACAGTCTTGAATGGCTGCCAGAAAGGAAGTAAAAATAGACAATGCGAGATATTTATGTGCTGGATCTGCATACACACACCTATGCAAGCGGGCATGCTTACAATACAATGAATGAAATGGTGTATGCTGCCAAGGAAAAAGGGCTGCAGTTACTGGGAATTACGGATCATGCGCCGGCGATGCCGTATTCGAGCGGCCCGCTTCATTTTTTGAATTTGAAAGTGGCGAGGAGAGAAAAATACGGATTGCCGCTTTTGCTTGGTGTGGAGGCAAATATTGTGGATTATGAAGGAAACCTGGATATGGAGGAAACGGTTTTAAAGCAGATGGATATTGTAATCGCAAGTCTGCACACTCCGTGTATTAAGTCCGGAACCCGGGAAGAAAATACGAATGCGTATCTGGGAGCCATCCACAATCCGTATGTGGATATTCTCGGACATCCGGATGACGTGCGGTATGAGGTGGATTACGAAACGGTGATCCGAGAGGCGAAATATTACGGAACATTGATCGAACTGAATAATGCGTCGCTTTCGCCGAAAAGTTTTCGAAAGAATGCAAAAGAAGCCGATAAGGAAATTCTGCGCCTGTGCGAAAACTATGAAGTTCCGGTCGTGGTCAGCAGCGATGCCCACGTGGAGGAAGATATCTTGAATTTTGAATATGCCGATGCACTTTTGTGTGAAGTGAATTTTCCGCTGGAATTAATTGTAAATACTTCGGTGGAAAAACTGAAAACGGCATTGAAGAAAAGAAGAGAAACAGAGCAATAAAAAATGCGCCGTGATGGCGCATTCCTTATATTTATTATTTTTTACCGGGATCTTCAAGTGTTTCATCAATGATTCGTTCAATCAGCTGCTTTTTAATGTAAACGTCGAAACTCAGCATACATATGTAGGCGAAGCGGGAAAGATAGTCTGATTCTGCTTCGTCGGTCACTTCAGAAAAAATCTCCTGCGAACTGCGGAAGCGGCGTACAACATCTTTGGTAAGATTGTTTGTCAATTCTTTTTCCATTGTAAAAATTTCTTTGTAAATATCTTCCAGTGAAATGTCATCGGATTTTCCCCCAAAAAACATCTCTGTCAATGGGGCAAAGATTTTCTGAATATCGCTGATCGACAAAACATTTTTAAAATAGTACAAAAAGATCAAAAGGAACATATGCTCCTTGGAATATTTCTTCTTTTCCGGTGGCGGAAGAAGATTGTTTTTGGTGTAGTTATTGATCATGGTTTTTGTCAGGATCTTGTCGTCGTCGGAGCGCTTGCAGGAAGCAAGGCGGGCATCCATGAATGTCGTTACTTGATCCATGTACAGATCAATGTTCGGAATGTCTTCCGGGTTAATATAGTCAATATCACGGAGTTTGCTTATAATGTCCATGATGCTTTCTTCATTGTTTTTTTTCATAATGTCCTCCATAAAAATAAATGGTGTCTGAAATTGAAGTTATAAAAAACATTATAACGCAATTTTTTGAAAAAAGCAAATAGAAGCGATTCCGGTTTGTAAAAAGTGTATTTTTGTAGTATAATGGTTTTTAATCGTTGAAAGGCAGGGGAAATCATGATAGAGAATGACTTTTCAAAGGGAAATGTCTGCCGTCATATTCTGATGCAGGCAGTACCGTTGACAATAGCCCAGCTGATACAGTTGTTATATAATGTGGTTGATCGTATTTATATCGGACATCTTCCGGGAACGCAGGGGGAAGCGTTGACCGGAGTGGGGCTGGTATTTCCAATTATTTCCATGATTGCTGCATTTACCAATTTGTTTTCTATGGGCGGTGCGCCGCTTTTTTCCATCGCAAGAGGTGAGGGCGATGAAAAGAAGGCCTCTTATATATTAAATAATACATTTACCATGTTAGTGATCACGGCATTTGTGCTCATGGCCGTGGGATACGGATGGAAACGACCGATTTTATATTTGTTTGGTGCGAGTGATGTGACGTATCCGTTTGCCAATGACTACTTGACAATTTATCTGGCAGGAACGTTGTTTTTGATGATTGGAACGGGGATGAATTCCTTTATCAGCGCAGAAGGGTTCCCGAAAACGGGAATGCTTGTCGTAATCTGTGGAGCTGTAATCAACATTGCTTTGGATCCGCTTTTTATCTTCGCGTTGAATATGGGGGTAAAAGGCGCAGCGATTGCTACAGTGATCTCGCAGTTTGTATCCATGATCCTTGTCCTTTGTTTTTTTCATGGAAATAAAACGTTATATCGGATTTCCGGAAAATATATGAAATTAAAACAAAAACTTGTCGGACGGATTACGAGTCTCGGATTGTCGGGATTTATTATGGCAGTGACGAACAGCCTTGTCCAGATCGTGTGTAATATTACGATCGGAGCTTATGGAGGAGATTTGTATATCGGTGTGATGACAATATTAAATTCCGTTCGTGAAATCGTAAATATTGCAATCGTCGGAATCACCAATGGAGCGCAGCCGGTGCTCGGGTTTAATTATGGCGCAGGAGAATACCGGCGGGTAAAACAGGCAATCCGATTTACTGCGATTATTGGCTTTGCCTATACGACTTTTGTGTGGGCGTGTATCATGATCTTCCCGGACATTTTCATCAAAATGTTCAGTGACAGTGCGGCCATGCTGGTACCCGGAAGAGAAGCATTGAAACTTTATTTTTTCGGCTTCTTTTTTATGGCATTTCAGTTTTCCGGACAGTCTACGTTTGTGGCTCTGGGAAAATCGAAGCAGGCAATATTCTTTTCGCTTTTGCGGAAGGTGATTATCGTCGTACCGCTGACATTATGGCTTCCTACCATGTGGAATCTCGGAGTGGACGGAGTATATCTGGCAGAACCGATTTCCAATATCATCGGAGGACTTGCCTGCTTCTTAACAATGCTGCACATTGTGTGGAGAGAATTAACGCAGAAAGAAAAAATGAAAACAGAAAGTGGAGAAATCAATGAAAAAGAATGAAATTTATGAGGGAATGGTAACGGAATTAAAGTTCCCAAATAAAGGAAAAGTAATAGTCGAAAAGGAAGAGGAAACGGTAATGGTAAAAAATACATTGCCGGGACAAAAAGTCCGGTTTCGTCTTGCTAAAAATAAGAAAAATAAAAAAGAAGGAAAGCTTCTTGAAGTGTTGGAACCATCGGATATGGAGACACAGACACCACCTTGTCCGCATTTTGAATTTTGCGGTGGATGTTCGTATCAGACCTTGTCTTATGAGGGACAGCGCGACTTGAAATTGCAGCAGGTTCAGAAACTTTTTGAACAGGTCTGCCCGGATCTGCCACTTCACAATTGTGTATCCAGTCCGTCTGTCTGGGAATACCGCAACAAAATGGAATTTTCTTTTGGCGATCAGGAAAAGGGCGGCGAATTGACACTGGGGCTGCATAAACGTGGCAGTTTTTATGATATCGTGCCGGTAGACCATTGTCAGATCGTGTCAGACGACATCCGTCAGATCATTACGTTGACAAGAGAATATTTTTCGGAACATGGATGCACCTTTTTTCATAAAATGTCACACGAAGGATATCTGCGCCATCTGCTTGTAAGAAATGCGGCAAAAACCGGAGAAATTCTTGTTTGTCTGGTGACAACATCACAGGAAAACAGAGATCTGTCAGAGTGGACAAACCGCCTTCTTTCGGCACATTTGAAAGGGAAAATAACAGGAATTCTTCACATGATCAACGATGGTTTGTCGGATGTGGTAAAGGCAGATTCGACGGAAATTTTATACGGAAAAGATTATTTTTATGAAGAGATTCTGGGACTTCGTTTTAAAATATCGCCATTTTCATTCTTCCAGACAAATTCTGCCGGTGCGGAAGTATTGTATGAGAAGGCGCGTGAATATATCGGCGAGATTGCTGGAGGTATCGTCTATGACCTTTACAGCGGAACCGGAACGATCGCACAGGTTCTTGCACCGGTAGCCAAGAAAGTGATCGGGGTTGAGATTGTCGAGGAAGCGGTCTTTGCTGCTCGTGAAAATGCAAAGGAAAATCATCTTTCCAACTGTGAATTTATCGCAGGTGATGTGTTGAAAACCTTGGACGACATTGAAGAAAAACCGGATTTTATCGTTTTAGATCCGCCTCGTGAGGGCGTTCATCCGAAAGCACTCCGAAAAATCCTTGCGTACGGCGTAGAACGGATCGTCTATATTTCCTGCAAGCCTACCAGTCTGGCGCGTGATATGGAGATGATCTTAGAGGCAGGCTACCAGCCGCTTCGTGCAGAGTGCGTGGACATGTTCCCTTGGACGAGAGGGATAGAAACCGTGGTTTTGTTACAACGGAAAGAGGTTTGAACAGAAAAATTAAAGGAAAAATCCGCAGTTTGTGCAAAATTTGCAAAAGTTGCGGATTTGTAATTGTTTAAATGAGATTACTCGGTATAAAACAGTTATCCGAATCAATTGGTATCGGTTCCTCGCACATACAGATAATGCCTCCGTTGCCACGGTTCAAGGAAGCCTTATCGATTACACTGTATTTTTTGACCTCACGCCGGTCGGGCGCAGCACTCTTTTTGATTTCAAGCGGATGAATGACGTTGTTTTCCTCAATAAACACATCAATTTCTTTTGCATTGGAATCACGGAAATAAGAGAGATTTACCTTGGACTTGGCATAGACGTAGTTTTTCACAAGCTCCATAACAACATAGTTCTCGTAGTAATGACCACTTGCAGCACCATTGCGTAGGGCGTCCGGTGTCAACCACATCGAAAGATACGCACAAAGGCCGGTATCGCAGAAGTAGAGTTTCGGTGTTTTGCTAAGGCGTTTGAGTTCATTATTGGAATAAGGCACTAAAAGATAGATAATGTGCAGTCCGACAAGAACTTTTAGCCACGCTTTGGCTGTACTTGGTGCAATATCGGCGGATTCAGCGAGTGCTGAATAATTGACCTGTTCTGACACAAGGGAAGCACATCCCACAAGGAATTTGCGAAAACGAACCGTATCGGTAATACCGCCTGCCTCGGTAACATCGCGCATAAGGTAGGTGTCAATGTAAGAATTGAAATATTCCTGTCGAAGTTCATCATCCACGCCCTGTACTTGAGGCATACCGCCCTCCCAAATGTGATTGAATACTTGAAGTACATCATTTTTCGGGAGTTTTCGCTGCCTTGCCTGCAAGGTGGCAAGGGAAAAGTCCAAGTCAGTGTCAAACACAAGTCCTGTCTTTTCTCTTGCGGATAAGCTGTACAATTCCAGGATGCCAATTCTTCCGGCAAGGGTCTCACGTACCTTTTTCATCATATTATATTGCTGCGAGCCTGTCAGCCAAATCAGACCCTTTTCGTCACTCTCGTCGCAAATTATCTTAATTTGCTCAAACAGCTCCGGTGCTTTTTGCACTTCATCTATGAGAATCGGCGGTTTATAGGTCTGAAAGAACAGCACAGGGTCAGACTGTGCAAGCGCTCTTGTCATTGTATTGTCCATCGTGACATAAGTCCTGTCACTCTCTGCCAAGTGCTTTAACATTGTTGTTTTCCCAACCTGTCTTGCACCTGTAACAAGGATAACTTTAAAAAAATCATTGAGTTTTAAGAACTTGCGTTCAAGCTCTCGTGTAATATATTTCATAACGCACCTCCGTATTTTTATGAAAATCTACGATTGGTCATATTTTATCATAATATTTCCACTTTATCAAGGAAATATACGAACTATGTTTTTCTACACTTTGCAAGAGTTAAAACGTATTTACAGGGTTCTTCATTTGGTGTATAATGGGAAAAAATAAGCTGTCAAATCGAAATTACGAGGTGAAAAAGTAATTCGAAAAGTGATGGGGGTTCAGTGGCATCCGGAATTTTCCTATGAGGTGGATGAAAACAGCAGGAAAATCATCCATGCTTTTGTAAGGTCAATTTGATAAATAACGAACAAAAGGAGAGGACAAGCGATGGTTATTAGAAAAATGAAAATAGAAGATTATGATAACGTATATGATTTATGGATGTCGTGCGTTGGAATGGGACTAAATAATCTCGATGATTCGAAAGAGGGCATCGATAAGTTTATTCAAAGAAATCCGGATACCTGTCTTGTGGCTGAAAAGGATTCCAAAATTATAGGAGTAATCATGGTGGGAAATGATGGAAGACGTGGTTATATATACCATACAGCGGTTCGTCCTGATTATAGAAGGATGGGAATTGCGGGGAAATTGGTTGATAAGGCAATGAATGAATTATCGGCGTTAGGAATTAATAAGGCTGCTCTGGTGGTATTTGACAGAAATAGTGCAGGAAATGCGTTTTGGGAAACACAGGGATTTACCGTAAGAGATGATTTGATATATCGGAATAAGGCACTGACTGAAATTGTCAGAATAGATACCTGATTGCAATTAGCCAACAAGAAAATATATTGAGTAAAAACTGAGGTGATGCGGGTGATAAAAGCAGTAATATTTGATATGTATGAGACACTTATAACTCTTTTTGACAGCCCCTTGTATTTTGGAACGCAGATGGCGGCAGATGCCGGTATTGCGGAAGAAAAATTCCAGAAAATATGGCGCGCGGAAGAAAAAAACAGAACGATAGGAAAAGTTACTCTAGAGGAATTATTGGAAAAAATATTGAGAGAAAATAACTGCTTTTCCGAGGAGAAAATCAATGCTGTTTTGAAAAAGCGCATTCGTTGTAAAGAAGAAGCTTTTGAACACCTGCATACAGAAATTATTCCAATGCTAAAAGCATTAAAGGAAAAGGGAATATTAATTGGATTGATCAGCAATTGTTTTTCCGAAGAGGCAATGGTTATAAAGAAGAGTGTTTTGTATCCGTTTTTTGATGCTGCCTGTTTATCTTTTGATGAAGGAATACAAAAGCCGGATCCTGCCATATTTGAAAGATGTATTGAAAAACTGGGTGTCAAAGCAGATGAGTGCCTGTATGTGGGAGATGGTGGAAGTTATGAACTGGAGGCAGCGCAGACATTTGGAATGCAGGCGGTACAAGCGGTGTGGTATCTTAAGGAAGGGGTAAATCAACCCTCAGGAAGAAAAGTTGGGTTTAAGCATGTTGAGAAACCGATGGATATATTTAAAAAATGCAATCCAAAGTCCAGCTAATAAATGTCAATAGAAAAATGAAAAAAATGTTGATTTTATTTTCTGACTAAAAAAGGACGCACTTCCCCCTTGGTGAAAATATCATTTTTTAAAGATATTCATTCAAGGAATTCAGTATTTTAAGCAACTAAGTCGCATTTAGCAGCATTGTATTGTTTGTTATGCTCCTGTGGTGTAATGATTACAAAAGGTTTGTTGTCCCTGAGTATTGCAAATATCATGTTGCATACTTTATGAGAAACTGCCCCCATTGCTACGAGTTTTGGTTTTGATTCACATTTTTTGAGGTAATACTTACGGAGTACCGGATTTTTTGCTTCTCCTGTGCGGGAAGTACTAATGCTTTGCAGTGTCAGTGTGTGAATTACCCGTCTGGCTATAGCAGAGCCTCTTTTGGACATTTGTACCTTGGTTCCTTCAAATTTACCGGATTGTTTTACTGCCGGATCAAGACCAAAGTAAGCGAAAAGTTGTTTCGGTTTTCCAAATGCAGAGAAATCACCGATTTCACCCATAAGAGAAACCGCAGATAAAAAGCCTGCGCCTTTAAATGTTTCAATTAAATGAATTTGTTTTACAAAATCGGTATCCTCGTTAGCATCAACAAGTTCATGCAAGGCATCAAGTATGTTGTTGATTTCTTCATCATACTTACGGATGAAACTAATATATAAGCGAATACGTTTGATATTGCTATCAATGATATATCCAAATTCACTCGCTTCATTTGCAGCCTGAATAATGGCATTATACTTGTTCTGAGCATATGTAAGTCCGAAACGTGCTGTTGATCTGATGGTATCAAGAATCTCTTGTTTGTCTGCATTAATAAAGGCAGATGGAGAGGTATAAGTTTCCAATAACGCAAGAGATGTATTGATTGTAACCTTGGAGAAAATGCCAAGGTACTGCGGAAATGCCATACGCAGTTCACCCTGAAGTTTGTTCACGTAAGCACTTCGATTATCCATTAAGTCGTAGTATTCACGACAGAGATTACGACAATTCAGAGCAAGGTCAGATGGCATAAGAGAAACCTTTAAATCCGGTTTCAAACCAACCAATGCCGCTTTTTTTGAATCAAAACGATCATTATGTACTTTTCGAATGTTGATATTTGTGCTATTCTTAGTAATGATAGGATTAATAACCGAGCAGTTAAAACCCTTATCACGAAGATAGCAGAAGA
>ERZ827181.415-NODE-415-length-58709-cov-4.090718_pt1 | contig 58709 bp, 55 predicted proteins | sample MGYA00519778_ERZ827181 | MGnify/ENA primary metagenome ERZ827181 (study PRJEB31778, sample SAMEA3449273) | human gut metagenome | biome: human gut; feature: human-associated habitat; material: faeces | place: United Kingdom | collected 2010/2012 ...
TGAATAGATGATGCATAAGCAATTTTAGGTTTATTTTTTAAGTCTTTGAAATCCCATAGGAACAATGGACATATCCAGTTTGAATTCCAAATTGCATCACTGCCACACATCAAAATATGTGCTTTTTCCGCTATCACCTTTGCATCATCATTATTGTAACATATTTTTGATAATTTAACTTCTTTTCTAAAATAAGCATCAAATTTCTTTTTCGTTTTCCAATATTCCTTTCTCTGTAACTTTGGAAATTTCAAACTAAATTTTCTTTTTTCATTATTATATTGATTATTTATTGTAATGGGATTATACCCTAAATCTTTTACTAATTTTTGCAATGCTGTCGTTTGCAGAGCCGAACCATAATTTAAAGACAATACTCCTGTCCATGTACTTATAACAACTGTTTTCATCTAAATTATAACTCCTTTTTTGCATTATATACTAAATCCTCATATGAAATAATCGGGCATTTCATCCCTTTTTCGGTAAATTCCTTTCGTATTTCATCGTAATATAATATTGAAGTAACTAAAACTGCATCAATTGGTTCTTTTACCAGTTCATCTATCGTATAAACCGTCTGTGACACCGATTCCTGTTTATCCAATTTATTACGATCCCCTAAATAAATTGTCTCAAATTTACTTGTATCGAAGTTAAGTAAAATTTCAAAATAGTATTGTCCCAAACCATACACTGCAATTCTATTTTGATTTCTATTGATAAAATAATTTTCTAATGGTATATTATTCTGTTTAATTATTTGTTTACATTCCATAAAATTTTGATATTGAATCTGTTCTGCCATACGCTTTCTTTGATCTGATACTTGTATAAGAATCCCCTGCCTATAACCACAGAAAAAACAAATCAGATTTACACCAATTAATATTATACCAAAACTAATCCATAACACCATTTATTCCACCTTTCATATCTACTGTCATCGATGCAAACTAATCACTCCTCCTCCACCCGTGATATAAAATGTATCTCCGACAATTAAATTTCCAAAATCACTTACCATAAACACTGCTAACGCAGCAATTTCACAAGGGAGTGCATATCGACCTGATGGCGAAGCTAACTCTATCGTATCCGTTACTTCTTTTCCCAGCATCGGCGTAGCAACCGGTCCCGGAGCAATTGCATTAACTACAATTCCATGAGGAAGCAGCATATCTGCCAATCCTAACGTAAACCCCTTAATCGCCCATTTAGAAATTTGGTACGGTGTCCATGCTGGGCGCAAAGATGCCGCTGACGATATATTTAATATGTGTCCTTGAATATTATGGGCAATCATATATTCTCCCATTGCCTGAGACATAAAGAATACACCTTTTACATTTACATCCATTACAGAATCATATTCTTCTGGGCCTATGTCCATAAACCCGGAAGCCACATTTCTCCCGGCTGAATTCACCAATATATCAATTCTATTTTCTTCAAAAAGCATTGCCGCTTCTGTTATTTTATCTCTAAATTTATCAATTTCCAGTACATTCAGTACAATGGATTTTACACTTCCATATTGCTTTAAATCCTCTTGACACTTTTCCAATTTTTCTTTATTGGTACCTGCTATAATAACCTTGCAGCCACTTTTCAAAAACTGTTCCGCAATCCCATATCCTATTCCACTACTTCCCCCTGTAATCAACGCTATTTTCCCAGTTAGCATTTTTTGTGAATCTTGTAATACCGGAATTGGAATCTTGACAATTTTCCCCACTTCCTTTTCAAATATAATTTCATTTGCTGAATAAATATCACATTTAATTCCTATTTTTCTTGCACTTTGATATATTTCCGATTTCCACTCAGAGGTTATTATAATAACCGTATCCTGCGAATTTTCCTCTAATACTTTTTGCGGAGAACAGATCATGATATCCGTTGCACTTACAACACTTCCCCATAACTTTTCATTGGAATCTACTATATATGCTATGTCCTTTTTGTCCCCTTTATATAATTCAGAAAATCCGGGACCACCACCCCATGCTACAATTTTTTTATACGCTTTTTTTAGTTCTTCATAGGTAATCATCTCTCTCCTCCATTATATTAACTTAATTGTCTGTATTTTTTCTCTTGCCAGCGCCTCTGACTCACAATCGGTAAAGACCTCAAATAAGATTGATTTCTCATTTGACGTTTGATCTGTAAAATGTTTCATTTTCATCAAATACTCTTCTTTACTTGCAGCACTCATATATTCAAATCCTAAATTTTCTACAAAATCCTTAATCAGCTTAGTTGATTTGGATCCAAAATGGCCTTCCGCAGCACAATACGGCCCTAAATCCTCCCCGTAAACCTGAATACACATGCTATATTTGGAATAAAACTCTGCACCGGCACCATTATTAACGACCATAATTCTTAAATTTTTGCCAATATGACGATTGCCCAATACATTAATATCACTAAAAAAGCCTAAATCCCCAAATATGCCAAAACATAATTTGTTAGGATCCGCCAATGATGCTCCACATAAAGAGGACATACCCCCTTCAATTCCAAACCCTCCCGTATTAGCATAACAAGTAGTATTTTCCGGCAGCTCGAAAAAATTCCAACTTCTTAATGAATTCAGAATTCCCAAGTATACGATTGAATTATCTGGAATATATTCCGCTGTATTTTTTGCAATCCACATATTAGAAAATGGTAATTCCGGGATAGTACAATACAATTTTTTATACAAAGCATTCCACTCATTTACCTGTTTCACTGAAACACCAAATTCTTCAGATTCTATGTCCACCGCACTGTAACGCAAGAAAAACTTTTCTTCTTCCATTTCAAATACGTAACGCAATCTGGCAAATGTATCTCTTACTTCCCCATCCGGATTTACTCTCCACATTTGTTTTGCCTGAATTCTCATGTAGGCTCCTGTTATATCTCCTATGTGTATAAGCAGATCAAATTCTTCCATTGAGCTCTCCGTAAACTGCTGTGTAAGAATAAGCGGTGCCAATACACGATATTCTCCATGATAATTACTGGTTTGATCACACAATACAACCGCATTGTATTTTTCGCAAAAATGATCAACAGCAGAAAGCAATTGAGGACTCCACTTTTTATGTGCCCCTGCAAAAATTCCAATCTTTCCTTTTTTTATCGGCGGGAACTTATCAAAGTCTGTTATTCTGCGAATCACTTTTACTGCCGGTAATGCTTTAATAGAACAGTCCATACTAAAACTCGTTATCAAATTGATATGTACTGGTCCTGCTCCATGCCTTGTCAATTCCAATAAGGCTTTATTTACAGTTGCTTCACATGACCATCGCTCTTGATTTGTCGTTACCATCGGTACCTGAACACTCAATTGCGCAACATCGTTTGGCAATAACGTTCGATCTGTTACCTGCGGACAATTATGCCCAATTCTACCCGAATACTGACTACATGTTATTGCTAAAACCGGCAATTTCCTATAGTATGCCTCCGTTAATCCAGGCATATAATTACGTGATGCCGTGGCACCTGTACAATTGAGTGCAACAACTTCCCCACTTTCCGCTGCCAAGCCACATGCCATATAAGCCGCTGAACGTTCATCACTAGAGGAATAAATCTCAAAATAGGGATCTCTTTGAATGCTGGACAAAAAGCAGAAATTTGTTCCCCCGGGACTGGCAACAACTTTTCGAACCCCATGTGCTTTCATGAGAGCAATAACAATCTGAACATTCTTTTCAACAGAATACTTTACTTCTCCAAAATTGTCTTCAATAAATTCCGGTTCTGAATAATAGTTCGCATCTACTAACGGATTTGGAAATAACATGTTAGGTGTGTATATATCACACTGGATTCCCATTTTTCTGGCATTTTGATATATTTCCATGTCAAAAATCGAACATATCAAAATTGCAGTTTTCGAACTCTCTTCATCCAGAATCGCTTTGGGATTTCTTATTTCAATCCCATGTATTTCTTTTCCATATAATTCTGCGTTCGCATCTACAATATATGCAACCTCAAAATTTCTCTTATAATTATTTTTAAAGGTGGTACCTGCCCCCCAAACAATGATTTTATTATAATGTTCACAAAATTTTTCAAATCGTATCATAACTATGTCTCCTCATTTTCCTCAAATCAGAAATTGTTTATCACACTCTCTAATTTTCAAAATCTGCTCCTCTCAATACTCTGATATCAGCATTTCACAAAAATCAAAATTTCCCAGTTCCATAATCATTGAACCCCAGGATAATCCTGCACCAAAACTGGATAGACAGCAAGTATAGGAATGGTCTTTTAACTTATCCTTTAAATTATATGTAATATTAACCGGTATGGTCGAACCGCTGGAATTTCCAAAATTCTCAACAACATTCATCGGAACTTTCTCCCACGGAATCTTCAATTTGTCTGCCAGTTTTTGCAGCATAAACTTATTTGGCTGATGAAACAAATACCACTCAATTTCATCCTTAGACTTTCCTGAATACTTCAAAATTTCTTCAATCAACGGCGGCACTTCTTTTTGAACAAAATTAAAGACTTTTGAACCATCCATCCATAAATCCTCATAACTTTTCATCGTGCCATCGCCAATATCAACAAGTTTTTTTGTCTCCTCGCTATGTGGCATTTTGTAGCCGCCCGCATGCATAATTAACGCATCTCTTTCTGTTCCATCATTATATAAATTCATATAGATATCCGAAGCATTTTCATCCTTTTCAAAGACTGTAATTGCTGTGGCATCGCCCAAAAAACTTGGGGAAGAAAGCGGTGTTTCCCTTTTTTTTCTGCACAAAACATCGGTATTAAAAACGACTACCTTTTTATTTCCAACCACATCAAGCAGCATAAGTGCCTGTAAAGAACCTAACACAAATCCCACACATCCCTGCGGAATATCCATACAGATCACATCCTGAGGCAGTTTACATTCGCCATGGATAATATTACTGATATGTGGGATAAAATAATCCGGTGTCAATCCGGTTACAACAATCGCACCAATTTCTTCCCGCTTAATCATGTCATGTTCAAACATATAATTTAAGCCATATACACAAAAATCCGAACTCGTTGACGTCTCCTTTGCCGCTCTTCTCTTACCAAACCCCATAATTTTTTTCAGTCTTCTGGTCTGTAAAGTAGCAATTTCTTTTGTTTCTTCATCATAATCATATTCATTTTCAGGCATTACAGTAAGCATTCCGCTAATTCTTTTTCCCTTAAATGTTGTAATCATAATGAGCCTCCATTTTTCTTAACAACGTCAGCAATTGTTTCAACAGACATAAAATTTTCGGGAATAATATCCAGTCCGTCAATGGAAATTCCAAATGTCTCATCCAGTTCAGCCACCAAAGTAACCAAATCAAAAGAATCCAAATAACCATCCTCAATAAAATCTGTACTGCTTTCAAAATCAAATTCTGGCCGAATCTCTGCTAAAATTTTTTTAATCGTTTCCATTTTTCTCGCTCCTTTATTTTATATCATCATCGACAACTTAAGCCGATCAATCTTGCCATTTGTGTTTCTCGGAAGTTCTTCCATCTCATGATACTCCGTTGGGATCATATATCTAGGAAAAGAACCTCCTAATGCTTTTCGAATTTCTTTCTCTGAAATTCCATTGTTTTCATAAAACAAAACAATTTTTTTATGTTCTTTATCGTATACCACGCAACAATTTGGCACTAGTTTTAAATTATTTACGATCTCATGCTCAATTTCACCCAGCTCAATCCGATATCCCTGATGTTTAATCAGGCTGTCTTTTCTTCCTTTAAAATGAATCAATCCATCGTCTTCCAAACTGGCGATATCACCAGTCCGATAGATCAATTCCGGATAAGAATGATTCAATGGATTCTGAACGAATACCGCATTTGTCTTCTCCGGATTATTATAATATCCCATCGCAAGAGATGTTCCCCGGACACAAATCTCACCTTCTTCAGAAATCCCACATAAATTGTCCTCCTCATTTAACAATAAAATATCTGTATTGTTGCAAGGCATACCAATTGGCAGTGGTTCATCATCTGCATATTCTTTGTCCACAATATAATAAATACAATCCAATGTAATTTCTATCGGGCCATACAAATTTGCAAACACCGCGTGAGGAACCATTTTTTTCCAGTAATTAAACTGCTTTGTTGGAAACACCTCACCAGCAAACCAAACCGTTTTTAATTTAGGAAGAGGAAGTTTTGCCAGTAGATCCATATTGGCAATATTTACCATAATTGTTGGCACCCAGAAGATAAAGTTCACATCTTTATCCTGTAATTCCTCTAACAGCCTTGCCGGAAATACCCCAAGCGAACTATCCAGCAAAACAATAGTCGCTCCTTTGAACATCATAAGACACAATTCAAAATCATAAATATCAAAAACAATCGGCGATAGCGCACCAATAATTTCCTCACCATCAAAGGAAAAAGTTTCATCCGCCCAACGGACAAAATCAAAAAAACTTCGATAATTTAATACAACCCCTTTTGGTGTCCCCGTCGATCCCGATGTATTAATAATACAGAATGGGTCCGTGTCCACTAATTCATTTCGTCTCTTCTGTAATTCCTCCGTATTCACATTCATTTTAATTTCATCCAAGGAATCAAGATTCAACAAAGTAACACCATATTTTTTCCAATCCATAATATCTTTGTAGGCATCGTTTGTAATTACCATAACCGGCTCTAACAGCTTAATAATATTCTCCAAGCGGTGAACCGGTGTTTTAATATCTAAATTATTAAAAATATTACAGCTGTATGATATGCCCAAATCAGAAATAACTGCCTCGATAGACTTCGAAAGCAAAACAACTATCGGACGATTTTTTGCAGAACCGGTTAACTCAACGATATAACTGCCAAGTTTTTTTGCTTTTTCCTGTAATTCAGCAAAGGTACATGCTTCCCCTTTATGACGGACTGCCATTTTTTCAGGAACTCGCTGTACCGTTTCCTCAAAATAATCTAATACCGATTTGTACATAACTATACCTCCCTGTATTTTTACTGCACGGTTGTTACATTCCCATAGGAATACTCTTTAACAAGTGGTTTTGTATCATACGGCTCTGCCAGAAAACAATTCACATCTTTCGTAAGCCACTCAACCTCTTTGTCATACGCTACCTGTTCTGTAAAGCACGCAATGAATGAATCGCCAACTTTCTGTTTCAGGAACAATCCTTCATCAATTAATTCCTGCTCAAAGGAAGGCGGCACAGCTGGCAGGACATCTCTGTATTTTACATATAAAATGCGCTTGTCCGGTCTGGAAACTCCATTCTCATCAATAATATTTCCTTCAAATTCCATATCATATCGATATGGCACTCTTAATTTTTCTTCTACATAGTGCATCTGCGTATGACACTGTGGCAGCTGCGAACCAAAAAACATAATTCTTGTATTTTTCGTATGATGGAAACGGTCAAAAAAACTTCCCCCGCCAAGTGATTTATTTCCACTCACTTTCGCAAGTTCTTTGTTTTCTCCTACAATACAAACGGACATCAAAGGGTCTTCCGAGCGCACCGATTCGGGAAGTTTTCTCACATACTCATTCAGCATTCCCATTTTGCATTTTGTGTTTTTTATATCAAAATCCTCATGATTTCCATAACTAAACGTAAAAGTAGGAAAGACTAACGTTTTTACTCCCAATTCACAAATAGCATCATATAAAACTTCTACAAGTTCTTTTCGTTTTAATTCTCTTGTCGGCAGTCCAAAAGATAAATCCGTATGGATAAGAAGAACATCGCAGTCGTCAGCTTTTACCGCTTTCATTGCGCGAACTAAGTCACCATAAGTAATCCAGTTTTTCTCTCTGTCTTGAAATAATTTAAGATTTTCCTCTCGTTTCACTTACAATCTTCCTCCATCCACATAAAATTTTCTGCCAGTGATAAATTTGGATGCATCACTCAATAAATAAGCAGCCATATTCGCAATATCTGCCGGTTCTCCAAGTGCCATCAACTGCCGCCCAACAACATTACTTTCTTCTCCACTTACTTCCGAAAAAGAGGCAGCCATCGGCGTCGCAATTGGTCCCGGAACTACTGCATTCACACGGATTTTCTTATCAAACAATTCAACCGCCAGAGAAGAAACCGCCATCTCAAGAGCACCCTTCGTTGCTGCATAAACACTCATACATTTTTGAGGATAATGCGCATTAATAGCAGATAAACATACCACACTTCCGCCATCAGAATTTGTTTTTTTTGCAAAGTGTTTCATCAGCTCCATAAACGAAACATAATTGACGGCAAACATATCCTGAATCAAATTTGCCGACACTACTTTTAATGGTATCACTTTAGCAATCCCTGCACAGTGAACAAAACCATCTAATTTTTTTCCTGTTTTTCTTATTTGCTTAAAAACATCCGCATACTTGTCAAACTCTCTCAATTCTAAAGAGATAACACCATGTCCTTCTCCGCTCAATTTTTCCTGCGTTTCAGCCAGTCTTTGCTCATCCCTGCCAAGTAAAACCACCTGTGCACCAAGATGACTGAGCAATATCGCGGTTTCTCGCCCGATTCCGGAAGAAGCACCTGTTACCATAATTCTTTTGCCGGTTAGCTCCATTGGGTTTATCATGCTTATTTCTCCATATTTTCCATTAAATCGCCCACTTTAATATAAGAGCGGATTTCCGAGGCATGTGGATATTTGCCAAATTTCTCATCCATCATTGCAATTACAGAAAGCACAGCAACCGAATCCCAGGTTTCAAAATCTTCTAAAACCATGTCTTCCTGCACTTCATCTGGTTCAACCTCTAAAATGTCAGCAATAATTTCAATTTTCTCTTCTCTTGTCATTTCATTTTCTCCTTTATTTATTTTTTACGCCCGATGATACCGGAATAGCAGCCCCAGTAATGTGCTTTGCTTTGTCAGACAGCAAAAATTCTGCCAAGTAATCAATCTTCATAGAAAAAATCTGTTTCTTCAATCGGATAAATATGCTTGGTATCCATATCTAAAACAACACTCGACCAGGCAAGACCAACACCATATCCACACATATAAAAACGAACTCTTTCTTTCTTTTTTATCTCATCCACATTATTACAAATTGTAAACGGCAATGTAGCAGTCGATGTATTTCCATACTCTTCATACGATCGAAGAACTTTGTTTGAGTCTATTTCACACTCTCTGGCAATTCCATCCAAAATCAGTTTTTGTGCCTGATGCAAAATATAAAAATCAATGCTGTCTTCCGAAATGGAATAATGCCGTCTCATATCTCGGATGCTTTGGCACACTTCATTTAACGAAAACAGTAATACCTCATTGCCCTCCATCGTCAATGTACCATCAAGTCCCACACTAATGAGCTTATACCGCTCACCATCTGTTTTCTGTGCATAAAACAAGGGATTTCCCTCTTCAATTTCAAGCGCAGTTGCACTTGAACCATCACCAAATAACAGCGAATCCGTCGTCGGCACTTCTGGAATTTCCTGATAACGACCATCCCCAACAAACAACAGCCCCTTTCCACCGGTATTTTGAAGCAAGGCGGAAATGATCTGTAATCCGCTAACATAACCGGTACAGCCAAGATTCACATCAAAAGCCAGACAATCCTGCCCGAGCCGCAATCTCTTTTGGATCAGCATCGCAGTCGATGGCGTACGAAAATCCGGAGATTGTGTGACATTTACAACAACCCGGATCTCATCGCGGTTCCATCCCAATTTGTTCAATAATTTCTCGCCACATACACAACTAAGGTCCGCTGCTGACTGTCCTTTATCCATAAGATGTCTATGCTTGATTCCTGTGAGTTCAACCTGTTTTTTAGCTCTTCGTTTTCCCAGCTTTTCAGCTATAATTTCATTGTCCACCACCCTTTTGGGAGCAGCAGAAGCAATTCCGCAAACCTTTATATTATCATATTGACCATACATGGCATAATCTCCTTCAAAGCATTTGAATCAATAGTTCTAATACGAACTCATCCATGATATTTTTTATGTCGGAAGTATACCTGTTATTCCAGAAAATTTTTTTACCTAATAGCATCTCTTTTGTTTCTGATAACATTCCAAACACCTTGCCTCATTTTCTCCAACTATTTTGATTCGATTTCTCAATCCGGAATAATTTGCAATATATCAGAAACAGTTTCAAATTTTTTGATCTCTGCAGTTGTAAGTTGAATTCCAAAGCGTTTTCTCATCTCTGCAAGCAACGACAATGTAGCAAGGGAATCCCATTCCTCAACATCTGCCAATATAGTATCCTCTGTAAGAACACCTTCCTCAACATCCATAATATCCTGTAAAAAAGCAATTTTTTCTTCTAATTTCATTTCATTTCTCTCCTATCTTATTTTAATTATTATTACAATTTTTCACCCAACCTTACATACACGATTCTGTTACATTACTGAAACATTCCCCCCTCCCATCACAACAAGTTCTCCTGTCATATATTTGGCATAATCCGACAACAAATATTCCACTAACCCCGCAATATACTCTGGCTCTATTCGTCCAAGCGGCTGCGAATGTGTAATCTGTTTTTCATAATCAGATATTTGCTGAGCAGTTGCCTGCGTCATAGCTGTCTCTACATAAGATGGCAAAATAGCATTGACACGTATTTGTCTTTTCATAACTTCCTTAGCCATTGTTTTGACAACAGAGTTTAATGCTGCTTTTGACGCAGAATACTGAACCAATCCTTTATCATTTAAAATTGATTCAACCGATGAAATAGCAACCATTGAACTTCCATCTTTCGAGTATTTTCTTTTTGAGAACCATTTTCCCATTTCCATAAAAGAAAAACAATTCACTCTCATAATCTTCTCTGTTTCATGATAATCAATTGTACGAATTGGATTATTACATACCATGCCCGCACAATGAACTAATCCATCCAATTTTAACTGATTTTCTTTACAAAACAAGAATATATCTTCAATATTTTCCAAATCAGACAAATCGTAGCGATATGACAATACTTGCCCCTCATGTTCATATTCCAACATTTGTAACTTTTCTTCATTTCGCCCTATTGCCACTACCTTTGCCCCTTCGTTAACAAAGCGTTTGGCAACGGTCTCCCCCATACCCGAGGTAGCACCTGTTACCAAAATCACTTTGTCTTTCATATTGGTTTCTAACATAGCATTCTCCAATCTTCAATCTAAAACTAACGATTAATCTGAATTACGTTTCCTGTGGTAAACTGCGACTCATCCGATAGAAGGAAATTTACTGCTCGTCCTACATAAAGGGGTCTTTTCATCTCCTTTGGGCAATTATTCTGAAGATATTTTTTTACCCATTCCTGCTCATCACCTGATATCTGCACTAAATCCAGTTCTTCATTATCATAGGTAATTGCGTTAACTCGAATATCATAAACATTGACCTTGTTCTGGCACTTCTCTATGCTTTCTTTTATCGAATGTATATCCATATTAACATCTGCTAAAAACACGACACTCGCTTCTTTTGTCAGTGCACCTTTCTCTGCCAATGTCCCACAAAAAGCATCTCTTTTATCAGGAATAAACTCTCCCTCTGCAAAAATCACTCCGTCCAGTTCGATATCCTTTTCGCGACACCAGGAAATAATCTCCTCTGCTGCTTCAACAGAGTCTTCTTCATACGGTATCATATAAGACTGATTAAACAAATCCGCCTCCATATACAACAACTTTTTCTTATTCTTGCCAGCCAGAAGAATGCTAGCACCACTCTTACTACAAAAACGTGCAACATACTCCCCTATTGATGTATCAGCCCCAACAACAAGAATACTTTTTTCTCTCAAAGTTCCTATTGGCACTTTATCCTCATCATAATGTTCATCTGTTTCAATAATGGGAAGAATATTTTCCGTTGGTATCTCTGCATAAACAGCTCCCCACGACAATCCAATACCAAAACCACACAATAGCATCCTAACACTATCCTGATGACAAAATTCATCCCTATGATAACACACCGTAAGAGGAACTGACACCCCCGATGTGTTGCCATATTCCTCTAAAGAACGAAGTTCTTTTTGCTCTTCAATCCCACATGCATTCAATATACTATCCAAGATAAGTTTTTGTGCTTGATGAAAAACGTAATAATCAATATCGTTTTCATTTATATTAAAATAACGCTTAAAATCTATTATACTTTTCGAAACCTCGTCAACTGCAAATTCAAATACTGCATTTCCATCCATATAGCCTTTTTTAGAAGCCAAACCATACAACGAGCTGTTGGTACGTCTTGTCATAATAGCATCAAACTTTGTTCCATCAGACTTAGCAAAAGTTTTTAATCCTGCTTTTGCATTTTCCTTCTCTATTGCAATTGCAGAACCAGCCGATCCAAACATCATATTTTCTGCAATCTCATCCTTTGTCAATCCATTCTCTGCACACAATATTTTTCCAACAGTATCTCCTACTAATAAAAGCCCCCGTTTCACTTTAATAGAAGATTGCAATAAAGAAGAAACGATTTGAACACCCACATTAAAGCCGGAGCACCCCAAATTAACATCAAAACACAGACATTCTTTAGGCAGTTCTAATCTCTTTTGCAAAAAAAATGCTGTCGACGGAGTAGCAAAATTAGGATGCTGTGTAACAAAAACCAACACACCAATTTCTTCTTTATTCCACTGTAATTTATCCAGTAAGCGTACAGCAGATACATAACACAAATCTGAAGTTCTCTGCTCACGTTCTGCAACGTGCCGCTTATAAATGCCAGTCAACTGGATCTGTTTTTTCACCCTTCTCTTTCCAAGGACACTTTCATACATACAGTTTTCTTCTGTATGCTTTGGTACTGCTGATGCTATTCCTTTTATTGTTATATTAGCAAATTCACTAAACATTTTTTTACCTCTCTTTGACATTTTTAAAAATACTTTTGTTTACTTAACAGGGTCTATCTTGATCCCCATCCCCACGAAACATTCTAAAATTAGGGTAATCCGTTTCAAACGTTCTCAATGTAATATTCTCTTGTGTAAAAGGGTGAAAATAATTTGGTATAATATTCTCACATGATTGGTCGCAAGCCAAAAAGCCTGCTTGTTCATATATTTCTTTTGGTACTCCACATGAATACACATCAATATACTCATAATTTTTTTGTTTCATCAGCCTATCCAACGCACTCGTTATTCTGCTTAATTGTCTGATATCTCCATAACAGTCAATTATCTTACACATTCTGCTGTTTTCTACCGTTTCTGTTCTTGTAACTAAAACAGCCGTAGACTCCCCAAAATCATCCACTATCTTCCATATATCATAATGATATATCGGATGTTTAAAATATCTCTTCTCTATGTAATGATAATCCTTGCTCATTACCGTTTTTCTCAACTGCTCTTCTGTCACAATTTGCTTCATTTGCTCAACAGAAGTAATACATTGTAAAGAATATCCCACATCTTTAACAATTGGTATGACTTTATTTTTTATTATTGCAATGTTATAATTTTCACAATTATTCAGACGATAATAATGTTCCATCTCTGTCGGCTTATAACCAAGCAAAGTATTAATCTTCATTGCTTTTTTGCTCAGACCTATTGCATAGGAATATCGAGGTTGCAGCTGTTTGTACATGTATTGCTGCAATTCCATACCAAGCATTGGATTTACACTCTTAATTACCTGCCAGGTACATACGGATACATCTGGATTAGCACACCTGCTGTACACAATCGCTCCCACCATTCCATATATTTTTCCATCTTCTTCATCTATCCCAATCCACATATTCACGCTATCATCATCCACAAACTGCCAATCAAAAAATTTTCGATTTTTTGCTAATATATTTCCCGGTTTCCAATGTTCATCCATGAATTTCATAATATTAGGGATATCTTCGCAGGTAGCCCTTCTTATCGCAACCATACTTATTTGCCTCCTTGCAAATTCACTAATCACATTAGTATATATCGGACGATTCCAACATAATCTTTAGTTTTATTCATACCTCACCGGGACAGCTACCCCATAATGTTTCAATGCCTCTTCCAGCACAACAAAGAAATCTTCAATGTCCTTTTGGTCAATAGCACCGAGGGCACACAGACGGAACGTATTCATATCCGAAATTTTTCCCGGATAAATCGTAAATCCCCGTTCAAAACAAAAATCGTGTATTTCATTAAAATTCCAATTTTTGTCATCCGGGTAGCGCACACAGACTACCAGGCCTGCCTGCCATTCCCGTTTGATCACATCCTGAAATCCCAGCTGTTCCAGCCCCTTATGAATCGCTTCAAACACTCTCGTATGGCGTTTCCATTTATTTTTTTCGCCCTCTGCAAAATATTCTTTGAGTGCCTGTCTCGTCGCATAAATTGTCTGTACCGGCGGTGTAAAGTGCATCTGCCCTGTCTTTTCAAAAAAATCATATTGCAAAAACAGGTTACAGTAATACGATCTCTTTGGATAGGCAGCGGACTTTTCAATAATATCTTTTCGTCCCACGATAAAAGAAAGTCCTGTCATCGACATTAATCCCTTTTGAGCGGAAGCCATGCAAAAATCAATGTTGTCCTCTTGCACATCAATCGGGCGCATCGCATAGGTAGATGTCGTATCCACCGTAAATACCGCATTATACTTATGTGCCAAGGCTCCAATCTCCCGAATTGGGTTAAGGATACCGGTGCCTGTTTCATTATGTGTTGTATGTACAAGCGCAATTTCCGGATTCTCCCGTAATGTCTTCTCCACAAGTTCCAAATCCGGAAGCATTTCCGGCGAAAATTGCAGATCAATGACATCCAGTCCGTAGGCTTCGCAGATTTCTACTGCCCTTGTACTGTAAGCACCATTGTTCACAACCAGTATTTTCTTTCCCTCCGGCAGAAGTGAATTCAAACAGACATCAATATTGATCGTTCCCGACCCACAAAAAAGCACCGCGGTATACTCTTCCGGATCTCCATGCACGATCCGTACAAGATCACTCCGCATCTCTTTCATGATATTTCCAAATTCTTCCTCCCTTGGGCAGATATCCGGAACCACCTGTGCCATCTTCACCGTATCTGTCGTGGTGGATGGGCCGGGATTTAACAGAATATTTCGCTTTATCGTCATCAAAATCATTCCTTCCATAGTATGACCATACTGCTGGCATACTCATTTCCTCACATATTACTAATTTTACACTACCTCTTTTGAAAAGAAAAGACAAATTTCATCTTTTTATAAAAAATATCCCCAAATGCGTTGCAAATATGTTATACTTTTTATAGAAGTTTACCAGATCAGAAAAGTGAGGGATAATCATATGAAAACGGTATACACTTGTTTTACAACAGATGTCATCCATGAAGGGCATCTGAATATTATACGCGAAGCACAAAAATACGGCGAAGTGATCGCAGGCGTTCTGTCTGATGAGGCAATGATCCGTTATAACCAGTTTCCCACCATTCCTTTTGAGCAGCGAATCGAGTTGATCCGTACACTCCCGGGTGTCAGCCGTGTTGTCGTCCAAAAGGATGTCATGTACGACGAAATTGTAGAAACCTATCATCCCGACTACATCATCCACGGGGATAACTGGAATCACGGTCCTCTTAAAGCAATCCGTGCCAATGCCGAAAGTCTGCTTTCACGCTACGGTGGTCAGATTATTGATGTCCCTTACACCTACAATGAAAATGTAAAACATATTGATGATAAAATCAAAGAAAAACTTGCGATGCCTGAATTCCGCCGCAAACGGCTGAAACAGCTGCTAAAAATCCGTCCGATTGTAAAAGCATTAGAAGTTCATAGTGGTCTTACCGGTCTTATTGCTGAAAAAACAGTTGTTGAACACGAAGGGGAACTGGATCAGTTTGATGCCATGTGGATTTCTTCGCTCTGCGACTCGACGGCAAAGGGAAAACCGGATATCGAACTGGTCGATATGACATCGCGTTTCCGAACCATCGATGATGTGATGGAAGTGACAACAAAACCGATCATATTTGATGGGGATACCGGCGGACAAATTGAGCATTTTGTATATACAATTCGTTCATTAGAACGCATGGGCGTTTCGGCAATCATCATTGAAGATAAGATTGGATTAAAAAAGAATTCCTTATTTGGAACCGATGTACCACAGACTCAGGACTCCATCGAACATTTCAGCCAAAAGATCCGGGCTGGAAAAAAGACACAGCTGACCGACGATTTTATGATTATTGCACGCATCGAAAGTCTTATTCTGGAGCAGGGATTAGATGATGCCTTAGCAAGAGCTTCCGCCTTTGTCGATGCCGGTGCTGATGCTATTATGATTCACAGCCGCAAGCAGGATCCTTCCGAAATCTTTGCCTTTTGCGACGAATTTCGAAAAACAGATCCGACAACTCCTCTTGTTGTCGTTCCGACTTCGTTCAACGCTGTTACCGAAGAGGAGCTTTGCAGCCACGGTGTAAATATTGTTATTTATGCCAATCAGCTGACGCGGAGCGCTTTCCCTGCAATGGAGCAAACTGCAAAAGACATCCTGCGCTATCACCGCGCCAAAGAAGTCGATGACCGCCTGATGCCAATCTCTCAGATTTTAACATTGATTGACACCTTATAACTCATCCGCAAGGTACCCGTCTGGGAAGGAAGAAATTTTCTCCTCCCAGATTGGTTTTGTATCTTTTCCCGCAAATTCTGTAAGAAGCTGCACATACACCTTCTTCATCTGCTCGGATTGTACAACGACCTGATCCGCATAGACTACCCCCGGCATATTACAATACGATTTTAAGTTGTATCTTGCACGATCCGATTCCGGTGTAATTTCATCCATACGCAAAGCAGGGATATAAACAAGCTGCTCTGTGTAGATAACAAGATTTTTAGCATAAAAGAAGGGATGGATGGTTATCCCGTAATTGTACTCATCATACGGACACTGAATCACAATTTTGTCCGGATGATGAAGCCGGAAATCATACTCTTCATAATGCGTAATGGCAACATTCTCCGGATACCCCTCGTTTTCATACTGCATCTCTTCTTTTTTGGCTTTACCAAAAGCATCTTTATAATAATACGGTGCCGGCACAACGGTTACTTTTACCGTATCGTCCCGCATCGCTTCTTCCCACATTTTATGCATACTATCCCACAAAGCAGCTTTGTATGGCACGAATACGATTTCTTTTATTTCCTTTAATTCCTCATCGATTCTGTGCCGCATTTCGTCCATAATACCGGACAATTTTTCATAAACCTTTTCGGCAAAATGCTTTGCATCCCTGGGACATTCCGCAGTAAGATGATTATGTATCTGAAAGACAAGTTCGCAATACCGCTCCCATCTTTTCACCGTTACATAATCTGCGCCCTTTTCCTGTTCAATCCGCGTTCCAACCTCAATGGCGGTATTCTGACATTGTTCCAACAAAGCCAAAGTCATGTCCCACTCTTCCTTTTGGATACTTCTCCGAATCTCTTCATGAGCATCTAAAAAGAGTTCTACGAACTGATTTACTTCCTGCTGTAACGTCACTTTCTTCTCACGCTTTAACTGAACCTGCTCCCATTCTGCCTTTGAAAAATGGTATTCATATAGTTCTCCCCCGTCATTTTCCTGCAAAAACACCTGTTGTTTCGCATACGACGGATAATCATGGAGTCCACCTGCCTGAATTGGAATTCTCCAATCCGCTCCATATTTTCTTCGCAATATCTCTTCATAATTATCCGGCACCCGGATCTTTATATTCTCAAAATCCAGAAAAACCCCTTTTTCATAAGACGCTTTTGGCAGACAGTAGGACACGTTTTTTCTCCATACATAAGTATTGGTAACATCGGAGCCACGATCTGCCGCCCCCATCTCCCGTGTCTTTTTTTCAAGTAAACCGGTCAACTCTTTTTGTAATGCCACTTTTTGCGGTGTCTTGCCACGATGTGCCATCGCCAGCGAATAGAAAATTTGATTGATTTCTTCCTGACAACTCTGTCTTTGTTTTTCATCTGATGGAATTGAGTCCAGCCAAAAGATATCAATGCCTGCCACATAGGGAAACCCATGATATTTTTCAAGGTTTTCCCCTTCTACCACATGCACTCTTGAATTGATAATACGCCCAAGTGTTACATCAAAGCCATCAATCCTATGATAATCTAAAAACCAGCATTCCTCCGGGAGTTCCTCATCTACCACCTGACAAAATCTGTCATAATCTGCACGCAGCATGCAGACATCGATGTCATCGTCCCATGGAATCCTTCCCTTATGGCGCACTGCCCCCAACAACGTTCCCCACTCCGCAAACAAAGGAATTCCATGCTTATCACATATTTTCTGCACAATACTAAGGACTTCCATTTGTGCTGCCCATGCCCTCTTCATCAGACTGGGAACAAAAAAGCCCTCTCTTACCTCATCTTCAAAATAAGAATCTAAAAACTTCACACCAATCTCTCTTTCCTAACTGTATTTACGGATCATAACTTTAGTACCACCGCCGGCTTTTTCTGCCTGTTCACGGCATTTAATATGGTTCCGGCATCTCCAAAAGCCTCATCGCAAAGATTGACTGCTCGATCGTAGTCACCGGAGTCATCCCAGATCCCCCAGGCATCCTCTCTGAACTTCTGTACCAGTTCACTGTAACTTCTCCAGACACCCGGACAGCTTTTCCGGGTGACCTCCCGCACTTTACGGTCCGGACACCATAACAAAGCAACCTCATCTCGTTTCGCTTTGTATTCTTCAAGCACTTCCGACATTTTCTTCAGCATCGCCTCCTGATAGCAATACAGCGCACTTGCACTTGTTGTATACAATACGATGCTTTTCTGTGTTCCATCTGCTTTTTGGACAATATTCATCCACTCTTCCGGAATTTCCCGGGTTTTTTCCAAATTATCACAAGAAGCACTGTCAAAACTTCCACTGACAATTTTCTTTTCCCAAATGCTTTTTGTATCTTCTCCCGCAAATTCCGTCAAAAGCTCTACATATACTTTTTTCATCTGTTCGGACTGCACTACCACTTTATCCGCAAACGTAACTCCCGGCATGTTGCAGTAGGATTTCAGCATTTTTTTTGCCCGGGAATCCTCTTTTTCCACTTCATCCATAATAAGTGCCGGGATATATACCAGCTGCTCCGTGTACTGCTTTAAATTTTTCGCATAAAAGAACGGATGAATCGTCATCGCATAATTGTACTCATCATATGGGCATTGAATCACAATCGCATCCGGATGACGCAGTTCAAAATCATAGGATTCATATGAAGTCAAAACGACTTCTTCGGGGTACCCTTCCCGTTCATACTGCATCTCATCCTTTTTGGCTCTGCCCCATGCATCTTTATAAAAATATGGTGCCGGAATCACATATACATCCGTATCTTTGTCTGCCATTGCCTCTTTCCATGCATCCTGCATGGTATCCCAATAAGCTGCTTTATACGGAATAAATACCATTTCCTTTCTTTTCGCAAGTTTCTTTATATCTTCTTCTATCTGCTTCACATATGTTAATAATTCCTGTTCCACGTTCTCTATTGACAGCACTTCCAGTTCCGGATTACTTTCGGATACCTGACTATAAATACGAAAGAGAAATTCACAATATCTTTCCAGCGTACCAATCACTTCAACATCGCCGTCATACTCTTTCTCAATCTGATTTCCAATTTCAATTGCCGAATTTTGACAATCTCCAATCAGGGTAAGGGCAGATCCCATCTCTTTCTTACTCATTAAGTCAATAATATTCTCATGTATTTCTTCAAAAAGAGGGATAAATTGCAGCAGATACTGAACTTGTTCTTCTTTCCTATTTTCCCTCTGAATCAATCGCGCCTTCTCTGCTTCTTCAATTTCTTCTTTATCGTAAACATATTCATAAATTTCAGCTGAAGTATTTTCTTTCAAATAGTCATAATAGAAGTCATAATACGGATATTCATGAGCACTTCCTGTCCGTATCGGCTTCATAAAATCTACGCCATATTTCTTTTTCAATAATTCATCATATCCCACCGGCAATGCGATCTCCATATTCTCAAAAGGAACCTTTATGATGCCCTCATAGCATCTTTTTGGGAAACGGTACTCAAAATTTTCGCTCCAGCGCGGCAGATTTGTCACTTCGTCTGAGGCAGCTGCCGTATACAGATCCGCCACCTCTTCCTGCAAAAAGTGGTATAACTGCGTTTTGATCCGTTTCTTCCGGTCAAACTTCACATGGCACATATTTTCCAATGTAACCAGATATTTTTCCTGCATTTCCAGTAATTCCGCACTTTTTTCTTCGGATTCTTCCACTTGCATGGCAATACCTACAATAGCTCCGATAATTAACACCATCTCATGATGAGTCTTCATCGCTTCTTTATCCTTTGGCAGATAATCCAAACGAAAAATGTCAAGTCCCGCCGCATAGGGAAACCCATGAAACTTTTCCAGGTGTTCTGCGGAAACGACAGCGCTTTTTGTATTATTCACACGGATAACCATATTATCCGATTGATTTGTATGATATTCACTGACAACAAAGCCTTCCGGCAGTTCATGCGCCAGTTCCAAAAAACGATTATACTCTTTACTCAGCATACAGATATCCAAATCATCGTCCCAGGGAATCATACCACCATGGCGAACCGCACCAAGAAGTGTTCCCCATTCCGCAAAGAACTCAATGTGATGCCTCTCACACATTTGCTGGACTTCGTACAGAACTTCCAGCTGTGCTGCCCACGCTTTCTTCATCATGCTTGAAACATAAAAACCATCTCTTACTTCATCTTCAAAATAGGCATCTGTAAATTTCATAATTTCGCTCCGTTCGCTTTTTCGCTTTTATTTTTAAAAAAACAGGAGGCTGTAACGTCTCCTGTTTTTTCTTATTATTTGACTTGAATCATCAAATCGATAGCACTTTTCAATTACTGAAGCAGTGAAAGTACACCCTGATTTGCCTGATTTGCCTGAGCCAGCATAGAAGTAGCTGCCTGCTGCAAGATGCTCTCTTTCGAGAATCTTGTCATTTCATCTGCCATATCAGTATCACGAATGGTAGATTCAGCTGACTGCAAGTTCTCAGCAGCATTGTCGTCTACTTTAACTCTGTACTCAAGACGGTTCTGCATAGCACCAAGATAAGAACGTTTCTTAGAAACTTCTGTAATCTTGTCATCAATATCTGCAAGTTTGGCTGAATCTGCTTTACCAGCTCCAGACAATGTAACTCCAGTCCAAGTTACATTAGATATTGTAATTTCAATACCCTGTGAAGAGTTAGCACCTACCTGAAGGTAAGCAGCATTAAGAGTACCATCCAACAAAGTTTTCTTGTTAAACTGTGTTGTAGAAGTAATGCTGACAAACTCTTTCTGCAGTTCATCCAATTCATCCTGGATCTTCTCGAAGTCTCCAGATGCACTATCCAATACTGCGCTGTTGGAACCCTGAACTACCAGTTCACGAGCTCTCTGAAGAATTGCATGCTGCTGCTCCAAAGCACCTTCAGCTGTCTGAATCATGGAAATACCATCCTGTGCGTTATCTGATGCACGATTCAAACCACGAACCTGAGATCTCATTTTCTCAGAAATGGAAAGTCCTGCTGCATCGTCTGCTGCACGGTTGATTCTGTAACCACTGGAAAGTTTCTCTGTAGCTTTTGCCAAGTTCTTTCCTACAATTCCTAACTGTCTGTTAGCGTTCATTGATGTAATGTTGTGTTGTACTATCATAAGTCATTCCTCCTTGAATATAAATCGGCTTCCCTGCCGATATTTTTTTAATTTGATTTTTTATAATATCTAAAGTAGTAAGACTTTGATGCGGGCCCTGCACCAAAGTTGCTTCCCTACTTTAGTTACTATCTTCCTGATATACTATATATCGGTGGCATTTTTCAAAACTTAACCTTTTTTTTGAATTTTTTTACTTTTTTTATTTTGTTTCATTAAAAAAGTAAGAACTTCCCGGTTTATGGGCATTTGCCATGTTTTGATAATAATTTGCCGCCGTGCGGTTATTGGTATGGAACTTCTTTACCGCCTGCTTCTGATTGGCAAGGTAAATCTTAAAATGTCCACTGTTCTGATGCTCTAGTGCCTGAACCTGAATTCCCAGTTCCGACACTTCATTGATCAGTTTCTGCATCTTCTGAATCTGGCTTTTATATGCCATACGGTTTTCATTGATCTCTTTTTCCACGTGATGAAACAACGTATCAAATCCCTCATCCATCTGATTCAGTTTTTCGATTTCTTCGCCTTTCCGATCGATAATGGTCTGAAACGCATCCATGTCCATCTCTTCATCTTTGAGAAGTATTTCCTGTTCCTTTGTCTGATGAAGAATCTGTTCTAATATCACTTTTTTCCGTTCCAGTGTGTCAACCATCATATTGACATAAACTTCTTCTCTTGCCATCCTGTCACATCCTTACTTACTGCCTGCTTTGTTAAGACGCATCACTTCTTTCCAGGTATCCCGCATTTCACGAATATATTTAAGCGCTTCCTGTAATTTTTCTTCATCTTTATGAATATTCGCATCAATCAGGCAGCGGTAAATATAATCATAGACTCTCTCAAAATCTTCCCATACCGGATATTTATGATCCAGTGTGGCACGAAACTCGGTAATGATTGCCTGTGCCTTTTTCAGATTTGTGTTGATCTTTTCATACTCTTTATTTTCAAATCCGCTCAATGCAATATTGCAGAATTTGATTGCTCCATCGTAAAGCATCAGTGTCAATTCTGCCTTGGAAGCCGTCATAATGGCATTTCTCTGGTATGCGTTGATCGCTCTCTGATCCATAGTCTCCTCCCGTTCTGATGATTCAGCACAAGAGTATAAAGACATCTCTTCATACTCTTGTTCCGGTTTTTATTCTTCTGTTATCCTTAATTTCCGAAAAGTCCCGATAAAGAATTCGACTGGGACTGAAGTTTTGCAAGTGCCGTCTCCATTTTGGTAAACTTACTATAGTAAGCATCTTCCATGTCAGCCAGCTTTGTCTCCCATTCTTTGATCCGCTTTTCATAGTCTTTGATATCGTCTTTCATCTTGATATCACTATAAAAGGTCAACGCACTGCTGACTTTGCTTCCTGCCATCTTGTCACTCATCGTACTGCGAAGTTTTCCAAAGATATCCGAAAGCACATTTACTACAGCATCCGGATCCTCTTCCAGCGCTTTTCTTAATTTATCGTCTTTATCCGCATATACAGCATCCTCGGTATCACCATAAATATGATACAAACCGCCTTCTGTATAATCGGAGGAAGTACTGATACCAAAACTTGCCAGTGAATAGGTCTTTCCATCATAAGTCACCTGACTCATCATGGCATTTCGCATCGCACTGCGAACGGAACCCAGTGTAGTGTCACTGCGAAGCAGGGAGGCTTTGATCTTGTCTTCCCACAATTTTATGTCATCGTCTGACATGTCTTTTTTCTGCTCACTTGTCAGAGGTTCATACCCTTTTGCACTATCCGCATTATACAATTCATTCATTTCTTTCATCAGGGAATTATACTCCGTAAAGAAATTCTTGATCGTATTATACACGGCATCTGTGTCGCTGGCTACAGAGAACGTAATTGGCTCTCCTGTTTTTGTAAGACCGGTCAGTTCAATGCTCAAACCATTTACGGAAACAGTAGACGAAGAAGAAGTCATCTTTGCGCCATTCAAAAGGATCTCGCTGTCGGATGCCTTTACCAATCCCATATCTTCCGGGAGATTTCCGTCTGCATTTCCATTTACTGTCACGTTGCCGTCATCGTCAACTTTAATATCTGCCAGACCAATTCCTGCCAAAGCAGAACCGCTTAACGCATACGTACGGTCGGTAACCGAAGCGTAATCGCTGACAACACCGGAAATATCATTTTTAATGCTGTCCGAACCAAACGTTGATGTTCCTTCAATTGCAGAGATAGCAAGCGGATCGGCATCGTTGCCGGATCCATAATATTTCGTCAAGGCTTTGCTGTCCAGCGCCCGAATCTCGTCTTCTGTCTTTCCGGCATAAGCCGCCTCTTTTACTGCAAGTTTTGTCTCTTCGTCAGAACTGATCTGCTTATTTACAAAACTTGTCGTGTCGGTGTCTGCCTGTTTGGCAACTTCCTGATCGTATAACTGATTGGCACGCCAATTGACATACTCTTCCTCTGTCATATTTTCGACGCCAAGTTTTTCTTTCTCTTCCTGCGTATATATGTTAAACTCTTCTGCATATTTTGTCTTTAATTCGTCTTTTACTTCACCATCCTCTGTAAAGTAATTGGATTTCAGACTCTCTTTTGCTTTTTCCTCGTAAACAGCATAGTTTTCACTGTACAATTTTGCCTTTACATACGTAGATGCTGCCGCCTCTGTCTTCGCGGTCCGGGTACTCAATGCAGCTCCTGTGATCGCATCCAGCGCCTCCTGATACTCTGTCGTATCCACACCGGAGGTCTCCAGTTTTTTCATTGCGTCATCTACGATCTTTTTATTTGCCGCCGTCATGTTGTCATAATCAACCGCATCACGCAGGTTCTTTCTTGCAGTTACTTCCGCATCACTTACTCCGGACGTAGTAATCGAAAATGCATTCGCAAGTCCACTGTCTTTACTGCTGATAAACAAACGCTTCTGCGCAGTATCAAAGTTTGCATTCAGACCGGCATTTTTCAATTCAGTTGTAAAGTCATCAATCGTCATGTCTTCTGTAACCGTGAATTTGGTCGTCTTGTCACCCACTTTGACTTCTACTTCTTTGTTTAACAGTGTGGAATCCAGATCTACCAGTTTAGTAGTTCCCTTATCCGCATTGATCTTGCTTCCGGTCAGGTACTGTGCTGTTGCAATATTGTTTATTTCCATCGTATAGCTTCCGTTTACTGCTTTTGCAGAAGCGGTAATCTTCGCTTTTGTCTCATCGGAAGCTGTCGCTTTTTTCGTCATATACGAGGATTGCAGCTGCAATTTGGAAACCTGCTCTGAGTAAAGTTTATATAATTTGGTATTTAATTCTTTCCATTTGGTCTGTGTCCACTCTAACTTTGTCTTTGCCTGTGTCAACTTGGTCTTTTTCAAACTCTGTGCTGACATCAGGGCACCTACGATTGCTTCGGTGTCAAGTCCTGAGGACAGACCACTCATTCGAATTCCCATATCGTCTCCTCCTTATCTCTTTTCGTCTACAAGGATTCCTGCCATCTCCCACATCTTCTGTAACATATCCAGAGATTTTTCCGGTGGAATCTCACGGATCACTTCATCCGTATCGGCATTCAATACTTTAATAGACACACGGTTTGTCTCTTTATGATAAGAATATTCGCATCTTGTATGCTCCATCTTAAGATTTGCCTTCGATACCGCATCGTTAATTGATGCTTCACTTGCCGCATGCTCTTTTCTCTGCTGGTTATTGCCTCCCTGCTGACCAGCATTTCCCTTTTCATTTGCTGCCTGAACCTGAGGTACATCCAGTGCCGGATTCGGCGACTCGATATTCACTGCTTCCCCCGTTGTTGTCTTTGGTGTCGTACGCACAACCTCTGTGGTACCATAATTTGCATTTACATTTGATATTGCTTCAATTTCCATTTTCAAACACCTCCATGTGTATCTTAATGCAAAATTCATCGTTTCTTAAAGAACATATCGGCAAAATCATTAGAAAAGTTAACCTTATTTGAGTAACTCATTCAAAGCCTTCGGATCTGCCGAATTCACAGCCTCTTCATTGGCTTTCTGAATCTGAAGATATAATTCTTTTCGATAAATCGGAACAGATTTTGGCGCATTGATGCCGATCTTAACCTGGTCCCCTTTGATTTCCAAAACTGTCACTTCCACATCGTCATTGATCACGATGGATTCGTTTACTTTTCTTGCCAGTGCTAACATCGTTTACGCCTCCTTTTTTCCTTTCAGAATATCGTAAATCTTGTATTTGATCTCATATTCTTCATTTTCTACGACAACCTGTGCGCCTTTTCTCGTGTCGGCATTGATGATCACCGGCGCTTTCAGGTTTGCTGTCATCTGTGCTGCATCCTGTGGAACCGTAAGTGGTAAAAGAATCACAATATTTTCCTCTGTGATCTCGCCAAGTCCTTTCAATAATTCATCCTCTACGACCGGGTTGTAATCTTCTTTTACTACCAGCGGATCAATGACCGGAAATGCCAGTCCCGGTTCCTCTACACTCTGGAACCAGGAAACCTTTGCTTTTCCTTCTTTTTCACTGTCAAAAAGAATGGTATATTTTTTATATTCTTCGAAACCAAACATTCCACGTTCCATCGTGATGATCTTGTCTTCCGAAAGATTGATCTCCCCAAAATATTTCGTTTTTACTAACATATCATTTCCTCCATTCTGCTATCAGATAAAATTCAAAAGAGAGGTTCCAAGGATCTTTCCCGTCGCCTGCAAAGATGCCTGATACAACAGATCTGCCTGTGTATAATTGACATAAGCTTCTTCCAGATCCGCATCTTCATTTGCTGATTTGGACTCTTTCGTATCCGTCTGTAATATCTCCAGCTTGCTTGATGTCATTTTCAAACGGTTATAGCGGGAGCCGTGTTCTGCCAGTGCCACATTTAACGTATCTTTGGCATTTTGGAATACTGTGATCGAATGGGTATAGGCATTGGTCAGCACCGTGTTTTGCAGCGATATCTCGGTCTCGGTACGGTTGTACAATTCCTGTAATGTAGCAAGTGTCTCCGTATCGTTTGGATCGCAGTCCTCAATACGCTTTTTAATGGATGCCAGCGTCTGATCCATGACATCCAGATTATTGATCACGTTATAGATGTCATCCACCGCACGTCCGATGGAAGTGTCAAATGCGTTGCAGCCAAGTGTATTGACGGTGAGCGTCTGGCTGAAATTGACCTGATAATTGATTTTCTGCTCTTTGATATTGAAATAATTCTTCGTTTCTCCGGTCACATTGTCTACAGCTGTAGATTCAAAATAATGCTCCGGACGGATATCATTTTTCTCAAAATTCGTTTTCGAATACTGTACTTTCAGATCCGAACCGGCACGGATGGAATCATACACGCCATCCCCAAATACAAGTTCTCCGGTCTCCGGTACAAAATAAATTTCGTCATCTGCCGGATGATACTGCTCGTTAAAGGTTTTATTATCGCCAATACTTTTTGTGACTGCTGTGATCGTCTGTGATTTTCCGGAGGCATCCGTATATGTCACTGTCACATCACGTTTATCACAGTTATCGTAAGAAAGCTGGATGCGGTGTGTCTCAAGATATTCGGAAGCCTCGTTAGCATAATCCGAAGCGCTCTTGTTATCATCGTATTCCGGCTGTCCGTATACATAATTATACCGTTGAATGTTGTTGATCTTTAATTCTTCGGTCATCGTGTAGGTCACATTGCTGCTGTCTTCTTCAAAAAGCAGAGGCACATCGGTACGATAACCGGTAAAAAGATAACGGCCGGCGTAATCCATATTAGCATTTTGCTGATAAATAAACTCGCAGTACTGTTTCAACTGCGCCGCAATCGTAGAACGGTCTTTGTCGTTGTTGGTACCATTGGCTGCCTGCGTAACGTAATCAATCATTGTATCCAGAATATCGTCCGCTTTTTTCAATGGTTCCTCGGTCGCATCCATCCAGTTTTCTGCCTGTTCGCAGTTGGAAAGATACTGATTTATTTCTACGAGTGTCGTACGATATTTCAGAGCACGTACGGCAATCGTCGGATTGTCTGAAGGTTTCTGTATTTTTTTCTGAGACGCATACTGCTGGAAATAATCGTTCGCCGTCTCTTTGTTTTTCTGAATATGAAGCATTGTATTGCTCCGGATCATATTATTGGTAATACGCATGCGTTGTCACATCCTTCCTAGACTGCTGTCTGATTGATCAGTTTGTCAAGCACCTCGTTCATTACGGAAAGCACTTTATACTGGTTAAAGAGCATCTGCTGGAATGTCAGCAGTCCCTCTGTCTCTTCGTCTTCATCGACACCGGAAATGGATTGTCTCTGGATATCAACAGCATCTCGTATATTTTGCTGGCTTTTTTCCAGCGATGCCGCTTTTTGTCCATCCACTCCGACATCTGCGGTCAATGACTGTAAGAAAGAATCCGGTGCGCCATGCAGGAACATCTCGGAATCGTCTTTCAGATCGGATAACTTTTTCAGATTCAGGTTCTCTGATTTTCCCGGAAGCGATTCGGCGTTGCAGGCAACCAGTTTCGGGTCACGGGAAACCGCATCGGTGACGCAGAAATTCATCGCTGTCATATAATAATAACTTCCGGTGTAACTGCCATTGGCATCCGGTGCAGCAAGGGAAGAAAAACTGCGGTCCTTTCCGTCCACTTTGCTGGTAAAGATATAATTATCTCCGGTTGCTGCTACGGTAGCATTGAAGAAATCAACACCGGCATTTCCGTAATCATCGTAACCGCTTTTATGCACATCATTAAACTCCTGTGAATATGTACGGACAAATTCGTTGAGCTGCGCCATATAATATGGGATTCCCTTGTAATCCACGCTGTCTCCTACAGTCACTTCATAGCCGCTTGTCACAGCATTATTTAAGATCGTCGCCTGTTTGGCACTGATATTATTTTTCAAGGTAAACTGATACGTAAAGGAACCATCGTCTTCCACCTGCACATCGAAATGATCGTACGCATATGTGAAATTGTTGATCGTCAATTCGCCATCCTGTGCCGGGATGTTAAGAAGGTTCACATCGTTAATATTGGCATTTTTCATCGTAAGAACAAGGTTTCCGTCCGCATCGTTGGTAAGCGTGTCGCCTTTTCCCTTTAACGTAGTAGCATTATTACCGTCACGCACCTGGAAAAGCGCCTGTAATTTGCCGCCCAATGTCGCACTGTATGGATAAAACGGTGTGCCATCGGTCCAGGATACCTGATACAGACCACTGATGTCATTGATACTCTTTGTCGTATCCATTTCTGTCACTTGCAGTTTATTGACTTCCTGCGTATCTACAAGGATCGCGCCGTCAACGTATACATAATACTGATTCATTCCGACACCGTCTGCCGGCTCTTTTTCTTTTACTTCGACATTGCAGTATTGTGACAATTCATCGATCAGAACATTTCGCTGGTCTCTCAGATCATGTGCCGTATTGCGATACGCTTCCAATGTATTGATCTGCTTTGTGAGTGACGCGATTTTTTCGGCAATTGCATTGATTTGCTCTACCGTCGTCTTGATTTCCTCATTTGCCTCTTCCTGCAATGCTTTCAGATTTGTCGCTGTCTCCTGGACAAAACTGGAAAATGTTTCCGCATAAGACACAATTTCTTTTCGGCGTGTCTCACTTCCCGCATCGGTGGAAGTTCCGGTCAAGCGTTTGCAGAATTCATCAAACGAAGTCGTGATACCCGCCTGTTTTTCGTCCTTTGCATAAAGAACTTTCTGCACATCATTGAGATAATAACTGTGCGTGTTATATTTATAATAGGTTGCATTCGCTTTACAATATTTTACATCATAATAATCATTATGCTCTCTTACAATGCCTTGTACATAAACTCCAGATCCCTCTACTTTGATGGAACTAACATGTCTTGTCTGCGCCGCCGTCTTAACAACCTGACGGGAATAGCCTTTGGTTCCTACATTTGCCAGATTGTGGGCTGCCGTCTGCATTGACGCATTGTATGCCATCATTCCGGATTTTGCGATGTCAAGTCCCTGAAAAGTCGCTCCCATATTGGTCCTCCTTTCTTGTCACCGTCTACAGACGCGTGATCAAGTGTTCTATCATCTGATCCACTACGGTGATATAACGCGATGAGGCATTATAACACTGCTGGTATTTTATCAAATCTGCTAATTCTTCATCTGTCGAGACGCCCATTTCATTTTGTCTGGCAGATTCTACAGAATGTACTGTCGTTTCCTGATTGTCAATGATTCCTTTCCATACATTTCCGAGTGTAGCGAACTGTCCTACCATGGCTCCATAATAATCACAGAAATTATATGTTGTCATGGAATTCGGATCCATCGTACCAAATTTCCCCTGCCATTTTGCCAGCAGATCCTGACAAAGATCGAGGGTATAACCGTCCACATGTCCGGAAGAAGCATTGGCACTGAGCGGAAGTTTGGACGGATCTCGTAAAAGTTCCGGATTTACCTCCAACTGATCGGTCGTATATAAGGAATAATGATCATTCGGATCTTCCGCATTATACTCGTATACGGTGACTGCCTGTGGATTTCCATCTTCATCAAGAACGGTCACGGTTTTTTCCGTATAGCGGCTCGTCTCTCTTCGTACGAAAAGCTCCGCACCCATCGTCTTGTCGGCATCGTCACCGATCGGCGCTTTGTCTGTATCCAGCACAGTGATGGTCGTTCCATCCGCCAGTGTAAGTTCTTTATTCGGACACAACGTATCATTTACCATCTTCACGATTCCGTGGATCAACTGGTCAAATTCTGCCTCAATCGTCATAACGATCGACGGCTGTACATTTTCGTTATATTCTTCTACTTTTCGATTATATTCTTCCGTCGCATTGAAATAGGCTTTGCTGTCCAAATTGCCGTCCGCATCGAGATAATCGGATTCGTTTGGTTTTTGCGGAATATCCAGATACGTTGTCTTGGATTTTCCTCTTGCCACCAAAAGGCCACGAAGGGAACCGGTATCAGTGTCATTTTCGCTGGAATAAGACAATTCCCCACGGAGAAAGAAATCGCCGCCCATCTCCCAGACCGGTTTCAACAATTTGGAAGTCTCACTTTCGTTTGCCGTTGTGAGGCGGTGCTGAATATTGGACTCCAACAAAAACTGACCTTCTGCGTAAATGCTTACGGTTCCGTCGACTTCCTCATAACTTTCCACGTTGACATAGGTACTTAACTGATCTAACAGAAGATTTCTGGAATCTCTGTAATCGTTCGCCGATTCGCCGGTTGCCTCGTATTTCTGGATCAATTCATTGTACTGGCGAATCTGATCCACGATGCTATTGATCTGATCTACCTGATTTTTTACTTCCTGATTCATATTGGTCTGATACTCGACCAGCTGATCCCGAAGTGCATTGGCACGCTCGGTAAACTTGGAAGCGGTCGATACCAGTTCGGAACGGAGCACGATGCTGTTTGGCTCCTGTGCCAGATTGGAAACGGCACTCCACAGATCGGTAATGGAAGTGATAAATTCTTCACCTTCCATCTCACCAAATAAATCTTCGATTTCCTGCACGGCTTTATACTGTGCCTCATAAAAACTCTGTCGTCCTGCCTGCACACGATACTGCGCATCCAAAAAGGTATTTCTTACCTGACGGATCTCGGCAATATCGGTACCTTTTCCAATCTGCAATCGGTTTGCATAAGCTCCGTATCTTGTGGAATAAAAGGCATCGGTAACGATAACCTGCTGTCTCGAATACCCTTCTGTCGTCGCATTCGCAAGGTTATGTGCGGTCGTATAAAGGGATGACTGCGCGGAATGCAGTCCCGAAACTCCTGTATTAAAACTTGCAAATAAATTTCCCATAACGTTTTCCTCAACTATTCTATAACACAATAGAAGTACACGATGTCCACGAGCCAAATCCGCCCGCTTCTTCTATTGCTTCGCATCAAACATACCGGCACCGTAATCGCCTATATCGACCTGTGCGGCATTGCTTGAATAATTGCTGCTTCCTGAAGACATCCGTGTACTTCTTATCACATTCATATTGAATTCAACCATCTCCAGCGCTTCTGTCAAAAGCTGCTTGTTTTGGAGATTCAGTTCTTGCAGACGTCCCATCGTCCGTTTGAGACGGTCATGCAGTTTTTCTAATGCTTCTTTTTCCTTCGGCTGATTGCCTAACTTTTTTACCAATTTTTCCAGATTCATCTCATCCGGCTTCATTCCCAAAACGGTCGCAATGTCTGCTGTCACCTGCTGCCTCTTGTTTTCCAGATTTCCTACCTGGTCAACAAGAACCTGCTCCTGCCCCTGCAGTCCCGCGAGGGAGTCAAGATCGTTGGCAATGACTGCCCGGATCTTCTCCTCCTGAATTGGAATCAAGTCTGTATACAACCGGTCTTCCTTGTCCAGTGTATCAATCAGCTCTTCCATTAAACTTGCCAAAAAACATCCTCCTGTCACTTATCCCCGTGTAATAAAAAAATTTATTATCCGAGTATGCGATCTGCCATCTTCGCTGCAACGTCCTCAATCGAAACATTGTATGTTCCGGCTTTCATGCGTTCCATAATATCTTTTACTTTGTCGGCACGAACATCCGGTGATTCCGCTGCTGCCTTCTTGGCAATCTGGTAATCTTTACCAAATTCTGAAATCTCCAAAGAATCTGTCGCTGTGGCTGTGGTTTTTTTTGCTGTCCCTTTTGGCTTGTTTGCCTTATAAAGCTGACTTACCTGCATATAAGCATCGACTCTCATAATATTCACCACCTAAAACCTAAATTTCTTCTGTGTCACAATATGTATCGGAAGAAATAATAGATATATTAATAGGCAATCGAACGAATTTTTTTATATTTTTTTGTATCGTAGACGCAAATACCGGAAGAATCTATACAAAGGTAAAAATAATCCCCAATATACAGACCTCTTGAGGTCACACCGTAAGACCCTTCCAGGGAAAGTTTTGCCACTTTCTGAAACCCTTTTTGAGTATCATACGAAAAAATCTCATAATATGGATCTGTCCTGTTATCGTACATCTCAATTCCAAAGCCAATACGGTTTCTCTTCACGTCAACAAGAATTCCTTTGTGGTCATTTCCAATATTCTGATGGGAATTTATTTCCAGTTTTTTACTGTGAATTTCTTTTACTTTCTCCGGATCAGAAATATCAAACATGGAAAGTTTCACACAGGAATTTCCTTCATTATCCTGTATACTTCCAACCCCTAAAAGCATATTTTCTCCAAATGGATGCAGATAATCGGAAAATCCCGGTATTTTTAATTTATCCTTCACCACAGGGTTTGTGGGATCGCTGACATCTACGAAAAACAGAGGATCGGTTTCCCGGTACGTCACAAAATACACACTCTCTCCCATAAAGCGCGCCGAATAGATCCGCTCGCCGGGAGCCAGCCGGCTCACACTGCCGATAGTTTTCAGAGACCGGTCTAAAATGTACAGTCCGTTTGTACTCTGTCCATTGTTATCATAAGAAGTAGCGGCAAACCGAAAATTTCCTTCGTATTCATCCATTGAAAACTGGTTTAATATCGTACCATTGATAACTCTCTCGCAGACATATTTTATTGTTCCTTTATCACACGAATACCGGCTGAGTTTTGTTTTCCTCCAGGACTCGTGGTCTGCATATGCTGCCGCAACGTAAATGCTTTCTTCGCTCATATAATACGTTCCCTCTGCCCCCAGTACCGCCATGCTGTCGATGGTTTTTCCTGTCTGGGAAAGGTCCATGCTATGAAACACAAGATATTCCGAGGATTTCCCCGGATTCGGGCAGTACAGGCGGTCTTCCGGAATAAGTTTTCCGTCTACTTCCGGAATATATTCCTTTTGTTCCGTCTCTTTTCCTGCCTCCCGCACCTGCTTCACCGAAATGGTATATAACACATCCCCGGTCAGGCGTGAATCACTATAAGTTCCCGCCTGACTGCTCTCACTGCGGCAGACCGGATTTTCAGGATCACTGACATCATACAGATAAATGACTGTCTGACTGTCTGTATCCTCTGACGACGTATTTGCGTTGTTTGTCAGCACAACAAGCCATCGGTCTTTCAAATACAGATCCTGCACCTGTACATCTTCCAAAATAATTTTACCAATTTGTTCACTGGCTTTTCCGTCTGCCTTCACAATAGAAATGCTGCCGGATACCGCATCCTGATAATATGAATAAATGTAATTTCCATCGGTTTTTACGATATCGGCTTCCTCAATGCCTTCTACCTGATTATTTGTTTTAGTATAGTCACTTACACTATCACCAATTGTCTTTGCCTGACTTTCCGCTACCGAGTCCGATGCATATGCTATATCATTTTCCATGATTCGTTCTTTCTCTCTTTCCGTAAGATACTCATCAATGGATTTTCGGATTTCTTCATAGGTCTTATGTTCTTCGGCCGTTTTCGCCTGTTGGTCTGCACCGTTTTCCGATTGGTCAGCCACCTTTTTTATCGGCAGGAATATCGTCTTCGGATTCTGCTGATTCTGCCACAGCATAATTCCTGCCCCCACTACAATTACCGCTGCTGCCGCCGCACCTGCACGCCACAGATACCTGCGCGGTTTCTTTCTTTTGTTTCTTAATTTCGTTTCTATTTGATCCGGGGTAACCCTCTCCGGAACCGGGATTTCATCCGCCATTTTCTTTAAATTCTTTTCTATTTCCGTCATAATTTTCCCTCATTTCTGCATTCCCATTCCTGCTTTAATTTTCCGAGTGCGCGGCTTTTGATCGACCGGATCGTGCCTTCTTTCTTATGAAAATACTGCGCCAGCTCTCTGCCACTGTATCCTCCAAAGATGCTTAATCCAACGATCATGCGCTCTCTTTCCTCCAGCTGCATCAACAACTCTTTGATCAAAAAATTATTTTCCGGCGTTGCATTGTTTGACTCCCGCATTCCCGTTTTCGCTACTTCCGGCAAATAAACAACCCGTTTTTCTCTCCGGTACTGCAGCCGGCATTCGTTCGCCGTGATCTGAAATATCCAGCTGCGAAATGACTCCGGCTTTTTTAACGTATGTATTTTCTCAAAGGCTTTGAGCACCGCATCACTCACGACGTCTTCTGCCTTCCACGACTGCTTTACCATGCAAAACGCAAACCGGTACAAATCCGGATAGATTTCCTCATAAAGTCTGGCAAACGCATGAGCATCGCCTTTTTTCGCCTGATTGACCAGTTTCTTTTTTTCCTCTTCCATCGTCTTCCTCCTCTCTTTATAGATTTGATGCATAACTTGGGAAAATGTTGCAGAAAAGTTTTGGGGTTTTTGTTTTTGGCGGGGCAGCGGGGATGGGGGGCTCCGCACACGTTATTTTCTTGCTTTTTTCTTTTGGGCGTGTGGGTTGCCGCCTGCTTGCACCCGCGCTGGGCGGCTCCGCACACGCCATTTCTTGTTTTTTCTCTTTTGGCGTGTGGGGCACAGCGGCTTTGGCGGCTCCGCACACGTTATTTTTTGCTTTTTTCTTTTGGGCGTGTGGGGTGCACCCGTGCTGGGCGGCTCCGCACACGCCATTTTTTGCTATTTTCTTTTGGGCGTGTGGGGCACGGCGGCTTGGGTCAGCTCCGCACACGTTATTTTTTTGCTTTTTCCTTTTTGGCGTGTGTAACACAGCTGACTAGATGAGCTTGGGGCAGCTCCGCACACGTTATTTCTTGCTTTTTTCTTTTTGACGTGTGCTATGGGGCGGAGGGGCGATAGCTTGGGCGGCTCCGCACACGTCATTTCTTGCTTTTTTCTTTTTGACGTGTACTATGGGGCGGAGGGGAACAGCCCCTGTCATGCCAAAAGCCACTTTTCCCTCTCCGGCATGACTTTCCTCTGCTCCACCGTCATGCCAAAAGCCACTTTCCCCTCTCCGGCATGACTTTCCTCTGCTCCGCCGTCATGCCAAAAGCCACTTTTCCCTCTCCGGCATGACTTTCCTCTGCTCCGCCGTCATGCCATTAGCCACTTTTCCCTCTCCGGCATGACACATGACCCAGTCCCCCACAACATGTCCCCTTCAACTGTCCTAACTCCCACACGCCCTAAAAAAACAAGGTCATTGCACCTCCCCGGTGCAACAACCTATTTCCCTCATATATCAAACTATTTACAAACAAAACATACCCACTCTTTGATGGAGGTCTTCTCCAGAATCGTAAATCCATTCTGCAAAAGTGCTGCCTCTACTTCATCCGCCTTTTCATCAATGATTCCCGACGAGATAAAAATTCCATTTTCTGCCATATGCGGGCGGACGACTGCTGACAATGGGATGATAACGTCTGCCAGAATATTTGCTGTGACAATATCATATCCGCCGCCGGCAAGTTCACTCAATTTCTGTCCATTGACCGAGCGCTCTGTCGTCATTGGTGCACTGAATGTATACGAGTGGTCTTTTGCAACATTTTCAATCAAGTCACCGGCGTACAATTGATACTGTTCCGGTTTCAAACCATTAATCTCCATATTTTCGCCCGCGACATCTACCGCTACTTCGTCAATGTCCGTCGCACAAGCGAAAGAAGCTCCTAACTTCAAGGCAGCGATAGCAAGGATTCCACTTCCGCAGCCGATGTCAAAAATACGTTTGTCTTTGCAGCCCCATTTAGAAAGCGCCTGGATGCAAAGTTTTGTCGTCTCGTGAGTACCCGTTCCAAACGCGATTCCCGGATCAATTTCGACTACAACATCTTTTTCCGGCACATAGTCTTCTACATTTGTAGTCTCCCATGTTGGCTTGATCACGACATTGTCGGCTGCGCGGAATGGTTTGAAAAATGTCTTCCAGTTATTGCCCCAGTCCTTGTCCTCCGTTTCCGACAAACTGACTGTCCCTTTTCCAATGTTCGTGTAACTTTTGATCTCTTGGAAAATATTCTGCACCTGCATAATGACCGTATCCGGATTGCACTTTTCCGGTTCCATATAAAAATGCACTTTGGCAGAACCGTCATTTTCCTCCGGATCCGGGAGAATATCCACATACATCTGTCGCTTTTCCTCTTCCGTAAGCGGGATGTGATCCTCAATCTCGATTCCCTCGACGCCAATTTCATCCAGCATATAACTCAATATATCCACCGCATCCGTGTGAGTTTCCAACGTAAAACGTATCCATTTCATAATCTTTGTCTTCCTTTCTACATAACCTTAAGCAGATAAATGAGTGCTGCCATAAGTCCGATGGCAAACATCATCAATCCAAATGACACACTGTAAAATACGAGCCGGGTCGTACGCGAAAATTCGGTGCTTCCAACCGCAAACAAATCCCCGTAGGAATGCCGTTTCGGCATCGGTTTCTTCCGGATCTTCACCTGAACCACATAGCTAATGCCATCCACAAACCGACCAAGTCCATAGGCCAATGGGTGCTCGCGTTTCACATGCGGTTTTTTCGGCCGCAGTACACTCTTCATCATTCCAATCGCAAATCCGTCGATAAGGCGGTCAAAAAGCCGTGAAAACAAGGCACCTAAAAACGGCAGTAATTTCAGGAAAAATGGACGATAAACCAAATTTTCCAATCCAAACCATGACGGAATCACCTCACGGCATACAAAACTGCCATCCTCTTTTTTCACAAAAGCAGCTTTTCGTACCACAACAGCATAAATAAGGATTCCGATGACGATGGAGATCATTGCTCCTTTTAACGTTTCAAAGGAAATAAAATATGCCGGTTCCAAAACAAGTCCCATAATACCGCCAGTTACGACAATAGCTGCCAATAGCCATAAACAGATCAGGACGAGGATAGACGGCCCTTTTTCCTTCGTCGTTTGAATCGGTTCGTCCACTTTATTGCAAAACAATGCCACAAACAATTTTAACATATAAGCCACTGTCAATCCACCACAAAATAGGAAAATCCACTCCGCCGCAGGCATCATAAATCGAAAGAGCGATACTTCCATTAAACTCTCATGCATCATTGTCTTACTAATATATCCAGAACACAATGGAACTCCGCCCATTCCGAGTGCCGCGACAGCAACCGGGATCTTCAGATACCATTTTTCACGGATTACACTGCCAATCTGATTCAGATTTGTCGTCCCCGCCATCGCAAAGATCACACCGGCCACAGTAAACAGAATCAATTTAAAGATCGAATGATTCGCAGTATGAAATATCATTCCATAATAGCCCGTTGTTTCCCGCGAAAATGTACATATACTGATTCCAAACAAAATAAACCCAATCTGCGACATGGACGAATATGCAAGAAGTTTCTTCATATCGGTCGCAAAGATAGCAAATGCCCCTCCGACAAACATTGTACAGAGTGCCAGAATCATAAGCGTGACATTCCACGAGCGATCTGCCTCAAACAAAGTAATTGTAATCAGCATAGTTCCATAAATTCCGGTTTTTGACAAAAGCGACGAGAGCAGCGTCGTTCCCACCGGCGGTGCCGCCGTATACGTATCCGGCAGCCAGGTATGGAACGGAAACATTCCGGCTTTTGCACCATAACCGAACAAAAGGCAGGCCCCCGCAATATAAAGATTGCGTTGAACTCCCGGATCATTCCGGTTAAACTGCCAGGCCATGCGGATACTCGTAAGATCCCAGCTGCTAAATGTATAATACAAAAGCATCAATCCATACAGCATCACCAATCCGCCGGCAATCCCGTATGCCAGATAGGAAAAAGATGCCTTTTTCGCATACTCACTCTCATCATTGGGCACATACGCAAATGAGGCAAGTGTCATAATCTCAAAAAAGCAAAACTGTTTCATCAGATTCGTTCCGGAAAGAAAAAATTCAACCGTCGCCACGATCGTCAACAGGTAGAAAAACAAAAACCGTTTATTGTGCGTTGACACCCGGAACTGCTGCGGCAAAGAGCACAACGTCACGATAGATGACACAATCGTAATCATCAAAAAGAAAACCGAAAATAAATTTACCATTTGTCCATCCACCTCCTAAAGCAAGCCATTGGCAACCCATGTAAAAAAGGTCATAAGCGGCTTCGAATACAATCCAAAAACAACGATCAATATGGCAAAGAGAACCATTGGCACTTTCATCTGCCAGCCCGGATCACAGTTTGTTTTTCCATCGTCATCCGTCGGTTCCACCAGATAGGCTTTTCCTAAAATTGTAAAAATATAGATTGCAGTCAAAAAGGCAGACAACACCAGAATTAAAATCAGGTACGGTGCCAGCCGGTTTCCCTTTTGATAGGCATCTACTGCCGCTGTCGCAATGTTCCATTTACTGATAAATCCGGTAAGCGGCGGGATTCCGATCAGTGCAATTCCTGCCACACTCATACAGCCAAATACCACCGGCATCTTTTTTGCCAGACCAGCGATCTCATAAATATAATGTTTCCCGGTCTGATGCATGATCGCGCCGACGGCAAAGAAAAGCGAAATCTTCATAATTCCGTGAAAGACCATATGCGTCAAGCCGCCGATCATTCCCATCGGGGTCATCAATAAAAATCCAAATAAAATATACGACAAATTACTTGCCGTCGAATAGGCAAAACGTCGTTTCAAATGCTGCTCTTTTACAGCATTGGATGAGCAGAATAAAATGGAAATTCCTACCAGTCCGAGTACCATATACTGTGCCGGCGTTCCCCGTAAAAAAGACGTTCCAAAAATATAATACGTGATACGCAGGATTGCAAATGCACCGGATTTTACCACCGCGACAGCATGCAAAAGTGCCGTCACCGGCGTCGGTGCCACCGAGGCCGTCGGCAGCCATCCGTGCAGTGGAAACAATGCCGCTTTTACACCAAATCCAAGCACCATACAGACAAAAACAGCCTGCAGAAGGGGTTCGTGTCCACTTACTTTTGTCATATCCAGCACACCGCTAAATGTAAAATTCATGCTCGTTCCATAACGGAGAATAAAGATAAATCCAATAAACGCAAACGCCGCTCCACCGATTGAATAATACGCATATTTTCGTCCGGCATACCGCGCTTCCGCGGTCATTGTGTGCATGACAAGCGGAATCGTAACCAGGGTCAGCATTTCATAAAACATATACATAGTCATCAAATTGGCGGACATCGCTATTCCAAGCGTAATTCCATATGTCATCGTGTAAAAAGAGAAGAAACGGTTTTCCCCTTTTTCGCCATGCATATATTCAAACGCATACAGCGAAGCAAATGGCCACAACGTACTGACAAGGGCGGCAAAAACCATGCCTGCGCCGTCCAGATGCACCGAAACTTCCAGTATGCCGGCGAGATTAATAAGCCGCGTATAAGATGCCGGATGCAAAAGCAGCGAGGTCCACATCAAAATCGAAGTTGCGATCACGATACATTCCACATAAATATTTCTCTGTCGCCGCTGTTTCCACGGAAAGAGAGGAAGTACGGCTCCTCCCAGGATTGGCAGCACAATTGGTAAAACTAACAATAACACATTCATTTTTTCACCACGTTCCCCTCTCTTCTTATATAATTTCTTTTACAATATCTTCCAAAATATGAATCAGCGGTTCATTGAAGATTCCAAGCAAAAGTGCCAACGCCGCCAGAATCACCATCGGAATGACCATTTTCCAATCTTCCTTTACCCGCTCGTCCTTTTCCGGTTTGTCATAAAAAGCATGAACACTAACCGTTAAAAGGTAGCCGGCTGTCAAAAGAGCACTCACAAGAAGCACAACCGGTCCGGCAATCTTTGTCCATCGGATTCCCGAATATAGCGCACCTATGCACAATTTCCATTTACTTACAAATCCGCTAAATGGTGGAATTCCCACAAGGGCAAGGGACGCAAGGGTGAAGCAGACCATTGTAACCGGCATCCGCTTTCCGATTCCACGATAACCTTCTACTCTTGTAGTCCCGGTTTCATGAATCACTGCGCCGGCACAGAGGAAAAGATTGTTTTTAATGACCGAATGGTATATCACATGCAGCATCGCCCCAACAAAGCCCACCGGCTGCAACAGCATGATCCCAAACAAAATGTAGGAAACCTGACTTACGGTTGAATACGCAAGCCGGCGCTTCATAATCTTTTCCTTGAAAGCCAGCATTGAACCCATAAATACCGTAAGCAGCGTCAGACCGATCACGATATACTGCACAAACGACTTCCAAAGGAAATCCGCTCCCGCGATATAATAAACGACACGAAGGATAGCAATAACCCCCATTTTCGTATTGACGCCCGACAAAATTGCACTCGCCGGTGCCGGAGCGACCGGATGTGCCGTAGAAAGCCAGCCATGAAGTGGGAACATGCCCGCTTTGGAACCAAACCCGATGATCATCCCTAAAACAGCGAGCTGAAGCGTCATTTCATGCCCCGCAATCGCTGCATGCGTGAAATTTCCGCCCGGGGTAAAGGCAATCGACGGTGTCAACTGGTAAATGTAAAAGAACCCGATCAGTCCCAAAAAGGCACCTGCAATCGAATAAAATACATATTTGTATCCGGCGGCGATTGCTTCTTTTGTCTGCGCATGAATCACGTAGCCGATCGTCGCCAGCGTCATTCCCTCGTAAAAGAGATACATTGTCACCAGATTTCCGGCACTTGTAATTCCCATAAGCATTCCCAATGTCATCAGATGGCATCCCAGAAAACGTGCGCCTTTTTTATCCCCTTTCATATAAGAAAAGGTGTATAGTGTAATCAAAATCCACACAAATACTACAAGTGTAGAAAAAACAGCCCCCAAATCATCCAGATTCAATAAAATCGGGATATCTTCTTTTAATTTCCAGACTGTGACCGCCGGACTTTTTTCATATAAATTGATTCCGTGAAATACTGCCGTCAAAAGAACGATTCCCATCACAGCCACGGATAATTTTTTGGTAATTCCTTCCTGCCATTTATGTCCTGCCGTCGCGAGTAAAAATAATACAAATCCACTGATCAGCGGTAAAAATATCGGTATTGCCAGCATTTCTTCCCCTCTTTCTCTCGTTGACTATAAACATTGCTCTATGAAAACATCTGCACACCTGCTGCAATCGCTTCCCAGACCAGATTGGAACCGATTCCCAAAAACAGGTTTAATCCAACAAATACAAGAATGGCTGCGACATAAGGCACACCATTCTTCGCACTGCCCTTTTTATCCGGTGCCGGGGTGTAAATCGTCATAACGGTATGCAGAAAATACACGGCATTGAGAACCGTACTGATTGCCAGCGCAATCATTGCAACCCACATTTTCTCGGAACCGGCTTCCAAGGCTCCCATCGCAAAATACACTTTGGAGGTAAATCCGGCAAACAGCGGGATTCCGATCATTGACAAAGCGCCAACGGCAAATCCGACACCGGCCGCCACATTGCGGTAGCCTGCTCCTTTTAAATCCTCAAATAATTTGCTGTCATCGGAAACTTCGGACAATCCTCTGGCTGCGATAAACAACATGGATTTGGAAGCAGCGTGCGAAATAATATGAAAAATCGCCGCAAGCATGCCGGTTTTTGTCCCTATTCCGATCCCCATATAAATGTATCCGATCTGTGCCACTGAAGAATACGCAATCATGCGACGAATATCCACCTGCCGCATCGCACGGACGGAACCGAGAATCATTCCCAACACACCGAGAACAAACAACAGATTTCCGACATGATGCGTCTCGATCACTTCGACACCGATCACACGGTAAAATATTTTCAAAAGTAAAAAAATATAACTTTTTGATACCAGACTCGATAAAATGGCACTTGAAGATGCCGTGCCATAACTGTAGGCATCCGGCAGCCAGCTGTGAAACGGAAACAGCGCCGACTTGATCGCCAGTCCCACGCACATGAGCACAATGACTACGGTAAGCGGCATCGTGTACTGACCATTTGCATTCAGTTCTGCTACTGTCTCTTTCATATTGGACATCAGAAGATGCCCGGTAATGCCGTAAAGCATCGATATTCCGATCAAAATCAGACCGGAACCAATCAGACTCATGATCATATATTTGGTCGCAGCCACCAGAGTATGTCCGGTTTCACGGATCAAAATCAGACCTCCTGCCGCAATCGTATTGATCTCGATAAACACATACGCCGTAAACATATCATTCGTGTAGATCAACGCCAAAAGCGAACTCATCATCAGATTTACGAGTACATAAAACAAATCCTGCTTTGTCTCTGCAATGTCCCTCGCGATATATTTTCCTCCGCCGGCAACGGACAAAAGCATGATCAGACAAAATACAACCGCCATCACGCCTTCTAAAATGCCGACGCGGATCTCATTGCCCCAGGGTGCCGGGAAATGCCCCATCATATAGACATACGATTCGCCCGTGCCAAGGACAAATGCCAGCACGCAGCCGGACATCGCAAGAAGTACAGTCAGCAGTGTAAGTGTCCACACCCGCGCCTTCTTTGCCGGAAGTACCGAAGAAATCACGCCGCTTGCCAGACACATGATAATATTCATAAATGGAAAGTTCTGCACCAGATTCATGAATCTTATATCTCCTCTCTCTTTGCGCTAAGTGCGATTTCATCGATATCCAATGTTCCATAACGTTTATACAGCCGCACCGTGATGGCAAGCATCAGCGCCGTGACACTGACTGATACAACGATTCCCGTCAATACCAGTCCACTTGGAATCGGATTGACGTAGGTCTCTACCCGAAGATCGTCATTGACAACAATCGGAGCAAGCCGTCCCACGATATATCCTTTTGATGTCAAAAACAGATAAATCGCCGTATCCATAATATTAAATCCCATAATTTTTTTGATCATATTTTTATGAAGCAGCAATGTCGTAAGTCCGATTCCAAAAAGGATCACGGCAGCCGTCTCATAATAATTGGTAAATAATGTCATCTTATCCAATTTCCCCTTTCCGAAACAACGAATAAAAGCCATACATCGTGCATGCAACGACCATTCCCACACAGATATTTAACGGCAGGATCAGCCCTCCACTCACAATTGCACCCGGAATCCCCTTCGGAATCCCGCTTTCCAAATGATTGGCTCCGGTAAAAAACGAATAACTTTTCGCTGCCGAATAAAACAAAAGTGCTGCAACCGTGATAATCGAATAGGTTTTTCGCGTAAAGAAACGATCGGTCTGCTCAAAGCCGAACGCATTTGCCATAAGAATCAGTCCCGCTCCGATGATCGCGCCACCGGAAAATCCGCCTCCCGGAGACAAATGTCCATTCAGCACAATATAAATTCCATAGATCAGAATAAACGGCGTGAGTAGCTTCGCCGCCATACGCAGGATCGGATCCTCCGTCTTTTTTGGCTTTCTCCGAATTTCCTGATTTCGTTTGCTCTTCGAATCGAGGCGAAGAAGGATCATTACACAAGTCGCCGCGATAAACAGCACATGCGATTCGCCCAATGTATCAAAAGCACGGTAATCGAGGATCATGCCTGCCACGATATTCGTCGCCCCGGTTTCCTCCAGCCCTTTTGCAATATAACGGCTGACTACTTCATTCGAAGTCGGATTGTCTTTTGCCCCAAATGTCGGCAGTTGATTTACCGTCAGCAAAAGCACTGTGATGAGTGCCAGACAAAACAAGACCGCCACGCAGTTGTATATTCTCCGAAACCATTGAAACCCTCTTGTCTGCGGCCATTTTTCATATCGCTTATAAAGTTCTTTTCTTGACATTCTGTAGGGTTTTGCAGCAGTTTGTTCTACCTCTGTAGTCTTCGCATCTGCTTCATTTTTTAAAAACGACGTATGATTTTCAAAGATATCTTCATACTCTTTTTTTTCCACACGTTCTCCATCGACAAAACGCTGTAATTTCCGCCACCAGCCATTTTCATAATTTTCCCGTTTTCTGCTCATTCGTCCTCCCCCTCTTCGTCATCCCACATCGGTTCCTCTTCTCCGCGAACCTCCGTCAAGGCATGTATTTTTTTCAATGTCATAAAGAAAAGAAGGCTTGTAACCCCGGCTCCAACCGCCGCTTCCGTGATCGCAAGATCGGGAGATTCCAAAAGGATCCAGATAATGCACATAATCACACTATACGACATAAATATCACGATCGAAGTGAGGAGATTCTTATTCAGGCAGACAGCGACCGCACATACGATCAAAAACGTCACTAAAATATAAGAAAAAATTGTCATTTCTCTTTTTCCTCCTCTTCTCTCTTTTTCTTTTTTTCTACCATCATCTGCGCGATCAGATGACTGGAAACCGGACCGGTTGTCCACAAAAAAGCGACGACAAGTACCAATTTAACCGTCGTAAACGAAAATCCAAAGAGTACGATAAGCCCGAGAATAATAAGTCCAAGACCTAATGTATCCCCCATCGCTGCCGCATGCATCCGAGTCAGGCATTCAGAAAAACGATAGACTCCGATTGCGGCTGATATCATCACAAATACACCGCCGCTGATACAGATCGCTGCGGCAATAAAACGAATCCATTCCATCTCATCATCCTTTCTCCTGCTCTTTGGCACGGCTTTTGTAACGACGTATAAAAATACGTGTCAATACAACGACTGCCAGAAAACTGATCATGGTGTAGATCAACGCCACATCCAATAGCCAGCTTTCCTGTAATGCATAGGAAAGAAGGCAGATGGTGGCGATCGTCAATGTTCCGATCATATTTGCTGCCACGATCCGGTCACCAAGCTCCGGTCCGCGGATGGCTGCGATCAGGCAGGCGATCATACAGATTCCAAGCAGAATAAATACTACGACAAAAAATGGCTGCTGTATCGCTGTCAACATGCCTTCACCTCCCGTTCAATCTTTCTCAATAACTGTACAAATGAGGAATCTTCCATTCCCTCTGCCATCGTTTGGTCAAGGCTGTGAATCGTGAATTTATTCTCTGTCAGTTCTACCGTTATCGTTCCCGGTGTCAGTGTGATGGAATCTGCCAGGATCACATTGAGACAGTTAATCTCGAACGGCGTTTCCATCTCTACTACACATGGTTCGACTTCTTCTCTTTCATTGTAGACAAACCGCATGACTCCCACATTGGCTTTGATAATTTCCCAAAGCAGCAAAAAAACATAGCAAACAGCAAGGCCGGAAACCTTGCAAACTGCTATGTCTTTCTTTACGGAATATTCCAAAAATTTACAGCAAAACAAAAATACAGCAAGCGCGATCACTACACCAAATGCCGCAATTTCCCCATTTATTTTGCCATTCAACACAACCCAAAATATAAAAAATACCAAAAACATGTCTTCTCCATCCTCGCTTTATGCAAAGAATGGAAACCAAGTTTTTCCTGATTTCCATTCTTTTCCATATTCATCAGCGATATATGATTTCATGTCGTCCCGGTCCATTTGATACCATCTTGATCGGCACGCCAAGTTCTTTTTCAATAAATTCGATATATTTGCGGCAATTCTCCGGAAGTTTATCATACTCTGTAATACCGCGGATCTCTTCTTTCCAGCCCGGAAGCACTTCATAAACCGGTTTGGCTTTTTTAAGTTCTCTTGTCGTCGGGAAGTCCTTTGTCACTTTTCCGTCAATCTCATATCCAACGCAAATTGGAAGTTCATCAAGATAACCAAGTACATCAAGTACAGTAAGTGCCACTTCTGTCGCACCCTGAATACGGCATCCATAACGGCTTGCTACCGCATCAAACCATCCCATACGGCGTGGACGGCCTGTCGTAGCTCCGTATTCTCCACCATCACCACCGCGGCGGCGAAGTTCATCGGCTTCATCACCAAAGATCTCACTGACAAATTCTCCGGCTCCAACGGCACTGGAATATGCCTTTACAACGGTTACAATACGTCCGATTTCATATGGAGGGATTCCTGCTCCAATTGCTCCATACGCAGCAAGCGTAGACGATGAAGTAACCATCGGATAGATTCCGTGGTCCGGATCTTTCAAGGATCCAAGCTGACCCTCTAACAGGATACGTTTCCCCTGCTGTCTTGCTTCATAAAGATAAGCTGATACGTCGCATACATAAGGCGCTACCATATCACGGTACTCTGCCAAAGTCTTCATCAACTCGTCAACATTCAAAGCCGGTTTGTGATAGAGATGCTCTAAGATCACATTTTTCTGTACACAAATTCCCTCGATTTTTTCACGAAGTGCTTCTTCGTCGAACAATTCAGAAACCTGTACACCGACTTTCGCATATTTATCAGAATAGAATGGCGCAATTCCTGATTTCGTAGAGCCAAATGACTTTCCAGCCAGACGCTCTTCCTCATATTGATCAAACAGCACGTGGTAAGGCATTACAATTTGAGCACGATCCGACACCAAAATCTTCGGTTTCGGTACTCCCTGGTTTACAATGTCATTAATCTCGCGGAACAGATCCGGAATATTTAATGCCACTCCATTTCCAATAATGCTTGTGGTATGATCATAGAACACACCGGATGGAAGGATATGTAATGCAAATTTCCCATAATCATTTACGATCGTATGTCCGGCATTGCTGCCTCCCTGAAAACGTACAATGATATCGGACTCTTCGCCCAGCATATCGGTAATCTTCCCTTTTCCTTCGTCTCCCCAATTGGCTCCTACAACTGCTGTTACCATTAGCCATTCCTCCTTAAACTCACGTTTTTCACCTTTTTTTGTATGCCAAGACGCATACAATCTTATTATATATGATTTTCCATAGGTTTGCAAGTGCAAAGAAAATTTCTTTTTAAAACGACCTTCATCATAACGCTCCCATAACACACAAACAAAAACAAGGGAACCTTTTTTACACAGCTCCCTTGTTTTCAAGCAAAGTTTTATTTCTTTATTTTGACTTTCTTAACAGAAGTCCTGAATAGTTACCTTATACATTAATCTCCGCTTTTACACCAAGCAGTTCTTTGTTTTCGTCCAAAATTGGCTGAATCACATCGTTCATAAATTCAACCACCTGGCTCGGTGCACGTCCTACGTACTTGCTTGGATCCATTGTCTTTTGCAGCTCTTCCAATGTCATCGGGAATTCATCGTCTGCTGCGATGAGTTCAAGCAGGTTGTTTTCCAATCCACGCTCTTTGACATTGCGTCCTGCTTCCATCGAAAGTGTACGAATCTTCTCGTGCAGTTCCTGACGGTTTCCACCGGCTTTTACGGCATCCATCATAATGTTTTCGGTTGCCATAAACGGAAGTTCTGACATCAGACGTTTAGTAATTACCTTTTCGTAAACAACCAAGCCATCTACGACATTGAGGTAAAGATCGAGCACACCGTCAATTGTCAAAAATGCTTCGGCTACGCTCAGACGTTTGTTTGCAGAATCATCCAATGTTCTCTCAAACCACTGTGTGGCAGAAGTGATGGCCGGATTCAGCACATCGATCATCACATAGCGGGAAAGGGAAGCGATACGCTCACTTCGCATCGGATTTCTCTTGTATGCCATCGCGGATGAACCGATCTGACTCTTTTCAAATGGTTCCTCTACTTCTTTCAAATGCTGAAGCAGACGGATATCGTTCGAGAACTTATGAGCGCTCGCGGCAATTCCGGCAAGAACATTGCACACGCGGGTATCCAATTTACGGGAATACGTCTGTCCGGATACCGGGAAGCAGGCATCAAATCCCATTTTTTCAGCAATCATTTTATCAGCTTTTTTACAAGCCTCTTCGTCGCCCTCAAACAATTCGAGGAAACTTGCCTGTGTTCCCGTTGTTCCTTTGGAACCAAGAAGTTTCATATGGGAAAGTACATGATCCAGATCTTCCAGATCCATCACAAGTTCCTGCATCCAAAGTGTCGCACGTTTTCCGACAGTCGTCGGCTGTGCCGGCTGAAAATGCGTAAAGGCAAGTGTCGGAAGGTCTTTATACTTCATCGCAAACTTCGAAAGTTCGTCGATAACATTGACCAATTTCTTCTTAACCAGTTTCAACCCTTCTGTCATAATGATAACGTCTGTGTTATCTCCGACATAACAGGAGGTTGCTCCAAGGTGAATGATTCCGGCAGCTTTCGGACACTGTTGTCCATACGCATACACATGGCTCATTACATCGTGGCGCACTTCCTTTTCACGGGCTTTTGCCACATCGTAATTGATATCATAGATGTGAGATTTCAATTCTTCAATCTGCTCATCTGTGATACGTGGATTTCCGTCGGCATCTTTCAATCCCAGTTCTTTTTCCGTTTCTGCCAGGGCAATCCACAATTTTCTCCATGTGGAAAATTTCATATCCTGTGAGAAAATGTACTGCATTTCCTTACTGGAATAACGTTCAGACAACGGACTTGTATATCTGTCTGTGCTCATAGTATAGTTCCTTTCTTACTTATGTTATTAGCAACTCAGGGTTGCCAACGATTCCGCTCTTTCACGCACAAGCCCGGAATCGTAACCTCTATTGTTCATATTCACCGCGAATGTCTTCCTGCGGCGGTTCGACCGGATAATTTCCGGAAAAGCAGGCGTCGCAGTATCCATGATCCCCTTCGATCAGTTCATCCAGACGTTCTCCGTCCAGATAGCCGAGGGAATCTGCGCCAATCATTTGGCAGATCTGCTCTACCGTGTTGTTGTGTGCAATCAACTGGTCACAGCTTGGCACATCCGTTCCGAAGTAGCACGGATACAAAAACGGCGGCGAACTGATTCGCACATGCACCTCTTTGGCTCCGGCATTCTTTAACATTCTGACGATTCGCTCACTTGTCGTACCGCGTACGATGGAATCATCGACCATGACGACACGTTTGCCGCGAACCACTTCTTTTAATACATTCAATTTGATCTTTACGCTGGATTCTCTGGCGGACTGCTTTGGTTTGATAAAGGTACGTCCGACATAACTGTTTTTAATAAACGCCGTTCCGTATGGGATTCCGGATTGCAATGCAAATCCCATGGCAGCGACATTTCCGGATTCCGGTACACCGACCACGATATCCGCATCTGCCGGATGCATCTGTGCCAGAATTTTTCCAGCCATTATTCTACTATTGTAGACGCTGACGCCATCGAAATAACTGTCAGGTCTTGCGAAATAAATGTATTCAAAGATACATTTTGCTGAACGCTTGTTGCAAAGCGTCTCATCCGACTGGATGCCGTCCTTATCAAGCATTACGATCTCGCCCGGTTTCACATCCCGCACAAATTCCGCATCGACTGCATCCAAGGCACATGTCTCGGACGCCAGAATATAACTGTTGTCTCGTTTTCCGATAACCAATGGGCGGAATCCATAGGGATCTCTTGCCCCGATCAGTTTACGCGGACTCGAGATGATCAGGGAATACGCTCCCTGCAATTTCATCATCGCATTTTTTACTGCCTCCTCTGCCGTCGGCGTATGAAGGCGTTCGCGCGCGATCAGATACGCGATCACTTCCGTATCGATCGTTGTGTGGAAAATAGCTCCGGTATATTCCATCTCTTCACGCAGTTTATGCGCGTTGACCAGGTTTCCATTGTGAGCAAGCATAAGTGTACCTTTGACATAGTTGAGCACAAGCGGCTGCACATTTTGGCTGTTACTTGCCCCTGCTGTCGAATAGCGCACATGACCTACTCCAATATTTCCTTTCAATTTTGACAAGTTCTCTTCGTCAAATACTTCATTGACAAGCCCCATTCCTTTTTGAACATCGACCTTGCGCTTCGGTCCGTTGGTATCACTGACGGCGATACCACAGCTTTCCTGCCCGCGATGCTGTAACGAAAATAACCCATAATAGATGGAGGAGGCTACATCCCCTCCATCCAGATCATACATACCAAATACTCCACATTCTTCGTGAAGTCCATCCATTTTATATTGTTCGTACTCGGAATTCATCTGCCTGTCCTTTCCTTATTTTGTAAATCCGATTCGTTTTGCCACTTCATTGTAAGCGTCTTCTACGCCACCAAGATCACGGCGGAAACGGTCTTTATCCAATTTTTCTCTGGTTTTGATGTCCCAGAAACGACAAGTATCCGGAGAAATTTCATCTGCCAGAATAATGGTTCCATCGCTTGTCTTACCAAATTCAATCTTGAAATCGATCAATTCGATACCACAGTCTTTAAAGAAATCGCAAAGGAAATCATTTACCATAAAGGCATATTTTGTAATTGTATCAATATCTTCCTGTGTTGCAATGCCGATTGCTTTTGCAAAATAATCATTGATGAGCGGATCTCCCAACGCATCATCTTTGTAACTAAATTCCAAGGTAGGGCAGAGAAGTTTCTTTCCTTCCTCGATACCAAGGCGTTTGGAAAAACTTCCGGCTGCTGTATTACGGACAATTACCTCAAGTGGGATAATTTTAACTTTTTTAACAGCGGTTTCACGATCACTAAGTTCTTCTACAAAATGAGTAGGAACGCCAGCCTTTTCCAATTTCTGGAACAAGAAGTTTGTCATACGGTTGTTGATCACACCTTTTCCAACAATCGTTCCTTTTTTCTCGCCATTAAATGCGGTTGCATCATCTTTGTAGTCAACGATATATACGTCTTCTACATCTGTTGCATAAACTTTTTTTGCTTTTCCTTCATAGAGCATCTCTTTCTTTTCCACTTTTTTGTCCTCCTTTGACACTTTCGCGTAACTGATTGGTTATTTTTTATGATAAATCCCTTGCTGGATTTTATCCTGAAGAATACGAAGCACCGCCTGATCGACCTGTTTTTCGTCGATATCTCCAAACATGACGGCGCGTGATACATGAAAGACTGCCTCTTCCACATTTACCGGGTTATACAGCATATCCGCTCCGGCAATGACGGCTTTCATTTCTGCTTCTTCTGCCGAATACTGACTGGTAATGACCGGCACATTCAATGCTTCGGTAAACAGAACTCCTTCAAAACCAAGTTCTTTCCGAACCACATCCGACAAAATCGTCGGTGACAGAGACGCCGGAAGGTCTTTGTCAATTTTTGTCAGCCACACATGTCCTGCCATCATCATATTTGTTCCTGCGTCAATCGCAGCCGAAAATGTCGAAAAGTTTTCTCTCCGAAGTTTGGACAATCCCGTCGTAATCTGACAAGGCACCATCTGATGATATCTTGCCACCGGTGCTGTCCCCGGAAACGTTTTGACCGCTGTCGCAATCCCCTGGCTTTTCATCCCGGCAACCATCGCCTCCGCTGCCGTACTTACGACATCTTCATCCGAAGAAAAGCAGGACTGATTCGCATCATCCACCGTATACCGGTCAATGTATGCCTGCACCTTCTTTTCATAAGAAGCGCACTCTTTTTCATACTTCTGTTTCAGCTTCTTCGCTTTCTTTTTTGACATTTTCTTTTTTATCTTAGGCTCTACAGGAGCCGGACCGACTTCCTGCATCGCAAGATTATGAATTTGTTCCAAAGACACCTTGCCAATATTTTCCACTTTCCATACATCTGCACAAGGTGCCAGATTGAGATTGAATCCAAGATTTTTAAGTTCTTTGGCAATCATCACACCGGTATCTTCCAGCTGATCTTCTGACATATTTTTTCCCATGTCCGCCGGGCTCACATAACCGGTACCATCAATCTCTTTATTGTTAACGGCGATCGAACGGGTGCCGCCTCCTTCTTCCTCCGTTCCGATGTAAAGCGTAATTCTCTCAATCGACTGCAGATCCTGCGTCAGCTTTTTGATCTGCTCCACGCTCTTTACATTGGAATTTCCAAGCAGAACGCCACCGATATGATTTTTCTCAATTTTTTCTTTTATCTTCTTTGTCAGTTTGGTGACCGGTTTTCCATCTTCTGACAATTCATCAAGATCCACCAGGATCATTTGACCGATTTTTTCATCAAGGGTCATTTTTTTTAAAATTTTTCCGGCCTGCTTTAAAACATCTTCTTCATCTAAAGCATTTTCTGTGCTGCCGGATGCCCCATTTTTCTTCTGAATACTGCATCCACACATCGTAATACACAGGCACAATACCAGAAATATACTTACTATCCGTTTCATTTCCTTCTCCTCAGTTTTCAATAAAACTACGTACCCGCATGTATTATATCAAATTTTTGGTAACAAGGCAAGCCCTCCTACATAAAATGATACTGTAAAACAATTTAGGAGGCACCTAACATGAGTGATTTATCAGCAACAAACTGTGGCGGCGGATGCTCCTGCAATGAAGGAAACAACAGCTGCTGCACATGGATCATCATCATTCTTCTCTTGACATCCTGCTGTGGAGGAAACGGCGGATTCGGTGGCGGCAGTGACTGCAGCTGCATTATCTGGATCCTGCTTTTGCTCTGCTGCTGCGGTGGCAATAACGGTTTCGGCGGATTCGGTGGGTTCTGCTAATTCTTTTTTTCTCAAAAAAGAGGTGTCGCATCTTTGCGGCACCTTTTCTCTTTTATTCTCTTTCCTGCTCCTCCGGCGAGCAGCGGCCTTTCAGGCACTCAAGATCCACTTCATAAATAGTCGTTTCGTCCTCAACGTATTCGCTCTGTTCCTTTTCCTTGCTATTTTCCTTCATGATCTTTCCCCTTTTGGGCTTTATTTTATCCTATGAAGAAAATTTCCAATGCGTGCCCGTATTATCGGCGGTAAAATTCCACAATGCGGTCAAGGCGCGAAGTCATCCCAACAAACATTTTATCCAAAACAGTCATCGCCGTCATGGCTTCCACAACTACAACCGCCCGCGGCACAATGATCGGATCGTGGCGTCCCTTGATTTCAACAGAAACAGCCTCTCTCTCCGTCGTTACCGTCTTTTGCTCCGAGAAAATGGACGGCGTCGGTTTAAATGCCGCACGCAGCACAATATCACTTCCGTCACTCATTCCTCCCAATATTCCACCGGCGTGGTTCGTCTCTTTGCCAATGGCTCCATTTTCATTTACGCAAAAGGCATCGTTATTTGTCTTTCCGGTCGCTGCCGCTGCCTGAAATCCATCTCCGATTTCCACACCTTTGACTGCTCCGATCGACATCACTGCCTGCGCAAGTGCCGCATCTAATTTTCCAAATACCGGTTCTCCCACACCTGCCGGCACTCCTTTTACGACACATTCGATAATTCCACCTGCCGAATTCTTTTCCTGCATCTGCTTTTCCAAAAATTCTTCTGCTCGTTCGGACGCCTCCAAATCCGGCATGCGAAGCGGACTTTTTTCAATATTATCATAGGTCATCTTTGCCGGATCAATCTGAATATCACCAATCTGTGTAACATACGCATGCACTTCGATTCCCATCTGTTCCAATATTTTCATCGCAATCGCACCGGCTGCCACGCGTCCGATCGTTTCTCTTCCGGACGATCTTCCGCCTCCACGGTAATCGCGGAATCCATATTTTTGATCAAACGTATAATCCGCATGACCCGGTCGGTAAATTTTCGCAATTTCCGAATAATCTTTGGATTTCTGCGAAGTATTGAAAACCATAAGTGAAATCGGGGTTCCTGTCGTTTTTCCCTCAAATACTCCGGACAGGATTTCCACCTTATCCCCTTCTTTACGCGGGGTCGAGTATCTTGTCTCGCCCGGTTTTCTTTTATCCAAATATTTCTGTATCTCTTCCTCCGAAAGTGCAAGCCCCGCAGGACATCCGTCCACTACCACACCAAGTCCTTTTCCATGCGATTCGCCCCACGTTGAAATGCGAAATATCTCGCCCCATGTCGATCCTGCCATTTATTTTCTCCTTTTATTCTTTGACAACAAATTCATTACATTCTTTTTTAAAACTTGTCGAAAAAACTTTCTTTTTTTCAAAATCTATAGTATAATATTTTTAGAGTTTTTACAAGTAAAATCTGATTTACAAAATAAATATTTAGAAAAATGCGGCTATTTAGGACTAATGTTTGAAACTCAATGAATAGCTGCCAAAAATTTTATATCTGGAAAGGAGAAGGTTTATGTTTAGTCAGTTTTTTGGAAATTATCTTTTGAGCAAGCAAAAGATAACCAATGAGCAGTTCATCTCATGTATGGAATATATGCGTGCAAATCGTGTTAAATTGGGGTTGATTGCTGAATCTGAGGGTTTACTCACACGCAAACAGGCAGATGAATTGAATCATCTGCAAATGCAGAGTGACAAACGCTTTGGTGATCTTGCAGTAGAGAAAGGTTACTTGACTGAAGCAGACATTTCTCATTTATTGCAGCTGCAGGGAAATCCATATCTGATTTTTGTTCAGGCATTGGAAGAAAACCATGTAATGAACCGCGAAGAAATTCAGGAAAATTTAGAGGCATTCCAGAAAGAAGAAGGTCTTACCAACAGCGCTATCGACGCTATTAAATATGGTGATTTTGAACGACTTCTTCCTACTTTTGTAACTACTGATAATGAAGCAGTTCTTGATATGATGGGACTTGTCTTAAGAAACATCGTACGTTTTGTCAGTTCTTACATCCGCATCGGAGAAGCAAAAAAAGTGACAGAATATTCTGCCAAGTACATAGCTTATCAAAAGACAACCGGAGCCTACGATGGCTTTCTTGCTTTTGCCAGCGACGACGATGCCATCCTTACAATTGCAGATGGTTATGCCGGTGAATATTTTGAAAAACCGGACGAAGATGCATTAGACTCTGTCTGTGAATTCACAAACTGTATCAACGGTTTATATGCTACTGAGTTAAGTTACAAGGAAGTTATTATCGATATGCTTCCTCCGGAATTCCATTTTGATGATTCCATAAAAGAAAACTCTGAATTTTATGTACTTCCACTCTACATCACCGGCAAAAAAGTTGACTTGCTGGTTAAGATGTAATAAAAGAAAAAATGATACAAGAGGGAGGTTGTTTTATATGGCAACAGTTTTAATCGTGGATGATTCTCGTACATCCCGAAAAATATTACGCAACATACTCACTGAGCACGGCTACGAGATTGTCGGTGAAGCAGGAGACGGACAGACCGGTTACGAAAAATACATCGAATTAAAACCGGATTTGGTAACCTTGGACATTACAATGCCTGTATTGGACGGACTTGGTTCCCTGGAAAAGATCATGGAATTAGACAGTTCCGCTAAAGTTATCATGGTAACTGCAGCAGGCCAGAAATCCAAAATGGTAGAAGCGATCAAGCTCGGAGCTTCCGAATTTATCCAAAAACCATTCGAACCAGACCAAATCTTATCCGTAATCAAAACAGTGATATAAGCGCATAAAACGAATGCAATTTTGTCCCAAAAGGTTATGGCAGCTTGCTGACATACAACCTTGGGGACAAAATTATATGAGTGCAACGGATATCCCAAAGTCTCTGACTTTGGGATATTTGCGTTTTATGCGCCGGTAAGAAAAAAGAAGCAAGCGGCTGTAAGCCATTTGCTTCTTTTCTTACTTTATCGAAGCGAACCGCCTGCGCAGCAGGTGGCAGAGCACGTAGTGCGGGTTCGCGAGATGAGCGCGAAAGCAACGAATTTTGCTGGTTTTCCCATTTTACGTTGCCTTTTTGCCTTCTCACACCTAGCAAAGGCAACTTTTTTTGGCAACTTTCTCGATTTTCGTTGCCTTTCTAGCTTCTTAGCAGCTTTAAAGGCAACGAATTTTGCTGGTTTTCCCATTTTACGTTGCCTTTTCGCCTTCTCACACCTAGCAAAGGCAACTTTTTTTGGCAACTTTCACAATTTACGTTGCCTTTTTGAGTCGCTGCCCTCTAGTCCATAATCCCGTCCAAACTCTGCTATCCCAGCAAAAGCCAGCCGCCCCAAAGCCCACCAGGCACCTCCACTTCTCGACAATCCCCCAACACACCAAAAAGGCACGAAAGCAACAGCTTCTCTGTCGCTTTCGCGCCTTTTAAATTACGATAATTCAAATTTCTAAATCTTTAACCAACTCAATTCCTGGAAATCAGAAATCAAATTCATTATGAACGGCATTCATTGCACGGTCTGTATCTTCGCGGTCGATCAGTACTGTTACACGGATCTCTGAAGTTGAGATCTGCTGGATGTTTACGTTTGCTGAATACAATGCTTCAAACATACGTGCTGCTACACCAGGGTTAGACTGCATGCCGGCACCTACGATCGATACTTTAGCAACGTCTTTCTTCACTTTAACCACCTGACATTTCAAGCTTCCGCTGCGGTGTCTTTCAACCGTCTCAACAGCTATGTCTGCCATATCGCCAGTTACTGTAAAACTGATATCCTTTGTATTGTCACGTCCGATAGACTGAAGAATCATATCAACATTTACATTGTGATTTGCGAGGTGACGGAACAATTTAAATGCCACACCAGGCTGATCTTCCAATCCTACAACTGCGATTCTTGCTACATTTTTATCACATGCTACTCCACTTACAAGCATTTTTTCCATTTTTACTTCCTCCTTAACTACCGTTCCTTCCGATGTATTTAAACTAGAACGTACAACAAGCTGTACTCCATATTTCTTCGCCATTTCCACAGAGCGGTTGTGCAATACGCCCGCACCGAGACTTGCCAATTCAAGCATTTCATCATAAGTGATCTCATCCAGTTTCTTAGCATCTTTAACAATTCTTGGATCTGCCGTATATACGCCGTCAACGTCTGTATAAATCTCACAGGCATCTGCACGAAGTGCAGCAGCCAAAGCAACGGCTGTTGTGTCGGAACCTCCACGGCCAAGTGTCGTATAATCATCATATTGACTAACGCCCTGGAATCCGGTTACAATAACAATCTTTCTCTGTTCCAGTTCATGCTGGATACGCTCCGTATCAATCTTTTTCAAACGGGCATTTCCTGCTACTGATGTAGTATGCATAGCTACCTGAAAGGCATTCAGGGAAATTGCCGGCACATTCAAAGACTGCATTGCCATCGCCATCAAAGCGACTGAAGTCTGCTCACCGGTTGTAAGAAGCATATCAAGCTCTCTTTTCGACGCTTTCGGATTGATATCATTTGCCATATCAAGCAAAACATCGGTCTGTTTTCCCATTGCCGAGAGAACAACTACAACATCGTTTCCTTTCTGATAATCTTCGATACAACGCTTTGCCACGTTGAAGATACGTTCTTTGTTGGCTACGGATGTGCCACCAAATTTCTTAACGACTAACATCTCTTCTTTACCTCCGTCTTTCCATATCTGGTCTTACTACTTTATTATGCATTTACACGAATACGTGTAATCATAGACGTTAATTTTTCTGCTTTTTCTGCAAAAACTTTTTCTTTCATAACCGGTGTGATAAATCCACATTCACCGGCGATGCCTGCATCAATCATCGTCACGTCGCCGAAAAGTTCTGCAATCTTACCGCGATCTGCTTCTGCCACACGAACAAAAAATGCATTTTCCATTTCTTCCATCGGTGCAATCGGAAGTTTTTCGCTTTCCCAAGTTACAGGTACGTTTTCGTCTTTGTGGATCGTAGCATCTACAACATCGGCTACAACTGCACTTGCGGTAGGAAGTTTACCTGCGCCGGCACCATAAAACATTACTTCGCCAAGCATATTACCTGTTACAGAAATCGCATTAAACACACCATTTACGCTATACAATGGCTCAGAGGAATATACCATCTGCGGAGCCACCATAGCATATACATTATCTCCAACTTTTTTGCTTGTACCAAAAATTTTGATCGCTGCGTTGATCTTCTTTGCATATTCAAAATCTTCCGCTGTGATCTTGGTAATACCTTCTGTATAAATATCCTGATAATCAACCTGCTGACCATATGCCAAAGACGTCAAAATGGCAATCTTACGGCAGGCATCGTAACCTTCCACATCTGCCGTCGGATCTTTTTCTGCATATCCGAGTTCCTGGGCCTGTTTCAGGACAACATCAAAATCCGCCCCCTCTTCTGCCATTTTCGTCAGAATAAAGTTTGTCGTTCCATTTAAAATACCATTGATGGATTCAATTTCATCTGCAGTAATGCACTGATTCAAAGGACGGATAATCGGAATACCACCGCCTACACTAGCCTCAAAATAGAAGTTGACATTTTTCTCACGTGCGATCTGAAGCAATTCTGCCCCATGTGCAGCTACCAGTTCTTTATTGGATGAGCAAACGCTCTTTCCATTCAGAAGCGCAGTTTTCACAAAATC
>ERZ827181.423-NODE-423-length-58312-cov-3.388966_pt1 | contig 58312 bp, 40 predicted proteins | sample MGYA00519778_ERZ827181 | MGnify/ENA primary metagenome ERZ827181 (study PRJEB31778, sample SAMEA3449273) | human gut metagenome | biome: human gut; feature: human-associated habitat; material: faeces | place: United Kingdom | collected 2010/2012 ...
ATGCCAAGGCGTCGGGACCATTGATTCAGGATCCGGTTCTTTAGCGAGGCCCGGTTTTTGTTTGAAGATTAGATAATTAATTTAACGTGACCGTGTGCGTTTAAACGATATCGGCGCTCGGTTCCGTCAGACAGGTTTGACACCTTGAATACATAGGCTTCTGGATCTTTCGCTTCCGGCAGCTGCTGAAGGGCTTTTTCGATAGCAGCTTCAATTGAACGGACACCGGAGACTTTAACGGTTCCGATGACATCTCCGTTTTCCTTGAAAACTTCTACCTGATCGATACTTTCGAAATCTAATCTATTGTTTGGCATGACTCTCACTCCCAGCCGAGTATTTAGCAGGAGAATTATCAGGCTCTGCGGACAACAATCTGAGTAATCTAACCAATTGTGAGCAGGAAGCTGTCAGGACGGCTTTCTTATGAGAAGTGATTACCGAGAATATAAGTGAAAAGGCCGCCTGATGAAACCGGCGGCCTATAACTCATAAGCCTACTTATTGCTCAGAAGCGGCGCCTTCACCGGCGATTCTTCCGAATGTGAAGATATCTGCAATAGCATTTCCGCCAATACGGTTGCTTCCGTGGATACCGCCTGTGACTTCACCGGCAGCATACAGACCCGGAATCACATTTCCGTCGCGGTCCAGTACTTGAGCTTTCGTATTGATCTTGGCCCCGCCCATTGTGTGATGACGGCACATACCGATCGGACCCGCATAGAACGGGGCTTTTACGATCTTGTGACTCAGCATAATCGGGGTACGGCCGAGAGGATCTTTCTTGGAATCAACCATTGCGTTGTATTCATTGATGGTCGCGACCATAACTTCCGGCGGTACTTTGATGAGTTTGGCGAGTTCTTCAATCGTGTCTGCTTTGAACAAGGTGCCGTTTTCCAGAGCACGATGGTTCATCTCGTTGTAATACTCGTTGTTCTTATCGAAGCCGTCTGTATCGCATACCGGGAAGACCGTTTGATCGGTTTGAGCCAAAGTGGCGTCACGAATTACGTCACGGCGAGCATCTTCGGCAACATATCTCTTTCCTTCCTTGTTGAGGAAGATGGTGTATTCGATAGCTTGGAAAATATCAGCGGTGTGTTTGTAGCCGGGAGCAGTCCACGGAATGCACTGGATGTAATCCAAACCAACGGCTAAACCTCCGATACCTTGGATATATTTGAGTACTTCACCGGTAGAGCCTGGCTGGTTCGTTGTGTTGAGTTTTGTCAGACGCGGGTCAAAGTAAGAGCACATTGTCGGGTTTGCAGCGAAACCGCCTGCTGCGGCAACGACGGCCTTGTTGGCTTTCCAAAACTCTTTCTTGGCGTCTTTGAGTTCAACTTCAACGCCTAAGACACGGCCGGAGTCCGGTTTCTCACGAATGATCCCGATGACTTTGTGGTTAGTCAGAACCGGAAGACCGATCTTGTTGGCGTAGTTCATGCAGGCTTTGATGTAGTCTCCGCCGCTCTGACCGACAGGATTGCGGCAACGAGGCCACAGGCCGCCATAGATTTGGTAGATGCCGGGTTTGAACTGCACGCCGACTTTCTTAAGCCATTCGACGCTTTGAGGAACGTTTTCGCACAATGTGGCGACAAGAGCAGGGTCGGCGCGGAAATCGCCCGCAGCCATCGTTTGTTTGGTATGGAGCTGAGGAGAGTCCTCAATGCCTGCTTTCTTGTAATCTGCTTCTACGGCCGCATTCAAGCCGCCTCCGCTAACCATAGTATTGCCGCCTGGAATGGAAAGTTTTTCCAGAACGACAGCATTTGCGCCTTTTTCCTTGGCGACGATGCCGGCAGAAAGACCGGCACCGCCGGAGCCGATGACAATGACGTCATAGGTTTTATCCCAAGTGGTGGGCGTCGAGCAGGGATTTGCTGCATGAGCGAATGTGGAAATGGAGGCGGCAGCAGAGGCTGCACCCCCAACAAGAAATGATCTTCTGTTGAGTGTCATCCTATTCTCCTCGGAAGTAGGTGATTTCAGTCTACGCTTTCATACAAAAGAGACAATTAGGGTTAAGTCCCTTGCGTGCTAACGAATTTGGGTATTTATTTTTTGAACAAAAATAGATAATTAAGACAAATTGTTAGTCAAAATTTCATTTGACGGTGAAATAGCCCTGTAAAAGCATTTACTTTTGCTTCAATAAAGAAAAAAGTGAGTTTTGATGGTTGAATTTTTAAATCCCCCTAATTTTCTTTTTAGGACTAGATAAAAACACGGAGATCTCAGATTTTTTAGTCAGTTTTAAAATGACTGAGCAATCAACCTCATTATTTCTACTAAAAATTAAGGCTCAAATGTCCAAGGCACTCCACATTCATTCAAAAGACAACACCGCTGTCTGTACCTCAGAAGTCAAAGCTGGAGAAGAAGTCGAAGTCATTGATTCCGATGGTTCCAGAAGCTTCATCAATGCAGTAAGTTCCATTCCTTTTTGCAACAAGATCGCGTTAATCGATATCCAAGAAGGAGAAGAAATTTTTAAATATGGCGAAGTTATCGGCAAAGCGATTGCGTTCATTCCTAAAGGAACTTTGGTGAATCATCTCAATATCGCGAGCCAGCCGCGTTCCTACGCTGAAGAGTACGTATTAAAAGGAAAATACAAATGAAATTTTTAGGCTTCAAACGAAAAGACGGCTCTGTCGGTGTACGTAATCACGTTCTCATTCTTCCTTCCTGCGCGTGCGCGTCAGAAACTTGCCGTGTGGTTGCTTCTCAAGTTCTAGGGACTAAAAACGTCATTATCAATGTCGGCTGCTCTGATGTCACAGCAAATACAGAAATGACTCAGCGAGTGCTGACAGGATTTGCGCTAAACGCTAATGTTTTCGGAGTTGTCGTTATTGGACTTGGATGTGAAACTGTCGGGCATCGAGAGCTCGCAGAAAAAATCCGCATGTTGTCCGATAAACCGGTCGTTTCTTTCGGAATTCAAGAAGAAGGCGGAACCATCAAAACAGCAGCTCTTGCCGTTGAGGCGGCTCGGAAAATGGTTGAAGAGGCAAGCAAGCTGCAAAAAGTAGAGTGTGATGCTTCAGATCTTTTTGTTGCGATCGAATGCGGCGGATCGGATGCAACCAGTGGGATTGCGTCCAATCCGGCAGTCGGGAGTATGGCCGACAAAATCTATGATCTTGGCGGCATAACGATGATGAGCGAAACCGTTGAGTTCATAGGCGCTGAGCATGTTCTCGCCAAACGCGGGGAAACACCCGAGATTCATGATCAGATTATTCGTATCTGTGAAGAGTATGAAAAACATCTCGCCCTAGCTGGGCAAGATTGCCGATCCGGCCAGCCTACGCCCGGTAACAAAGTTGGCGGTTTGTCGACAATCGAAGAAAAAAGTCTCGGTTGTATCCATAAGGGAGGAACTCGTCCGGTTTCCGAGGTTCTCCAAGAAGCAGCGAGGCCAACTAAGAAAGGTGCTCTCATTATGGATACGCCAGGGTATGACATTTCTTCTGTCACGAGTATGGTCGCCGGGGGCGCGACGATTGTGGTCTTCACAACCGGCCGAGGCACTCCGACCGGCCATGCGCTAGCTCCAGTAATTAAAGTTACTGGAAATCCATTGACTGCGGAAAGAATGAAAGACAATATGGATATTGATGTTTCCGGTATTTTGGAGGGAGAAGAAACGATTAACCAGGCCGGGGAGAGAATCCTGAAAGAAGTGTTGGAAGTCGCCGGCGGCAAGGTAACAAAAGCAGAGGCTTTAGGCTTTTCTGATATCGCTGTTGATCATGTTTGCCGTTATATCTAATTTTGCAAAAAACATGGACGACTAAAAAATGCGCCCGGCAAGTTGCCGGGCGTCTGATTAGTAAATGAGGTTATTGATTGACAGTTTCAGGCTGATCCCAGACTTTGATTTCCGACAGTTTTCCTGTGTATTTAGTTACGCTGACAAGACCTGAAGAGGCAACATTGCCGCAAGCTAAATCAGATGTAGGAATATCCATAGTCAATGTATTGGAGTTGCCATGAATGTCCAATAAAGTGCCGTCAGTCATCTTGACGGGCTCATACCAGGCACCGTGATGAACAACAACCGTGTCTTTTCTGATTCTGTCCGTGACATAAGCACCGGCTAGTAGCGCACCGCGGTCATTTTTAACCAGAACGATATCTCCGTCTTCAATACCGAGTGATTTTGCGTTTTCCGGATTGATCCAGATCGGTTCGCGCTTCAAAATATTTGCAAAATCATGGCTGGAAGTACCGTCAAGCTGGCTGTGCATACGATAGCGACTCTTACAGGCCATATATGCAAGCGGATATTTCTTGTTAGGTGTATTGAGGCCCTCGGTCGGCTCTAAATAACTCGGATGACCTAAACAGCTCTTGTAACCGTAACTTGCTATCTTGGGACTGTAAATCTGAATTAAGCCGCTTTCCGTACCAAGAGAATTTCTCTTCGGGTCCTTGCGGAAATTAGCGAATGCAACATAGTCTCTTTCCTGCGGACGCACGTCATAGAGGAAGTAGCCTTTCTTCCAGAAGTTTTCAAAGGATGGCAGCTTGACTCCCATCTGTGCTCCGAACTTCCTGGACTGCTCGTAAATGAACTTAATCCAATCCATTTCGCTTCTTCCCTCTGTGAATTGGTCTCCGCACCCCATTCGTTTGGCTAATTTACTGAAGATCCAATAGTCGGGCTTAGATTCATATTGAGGCTCGATTGCCTGCTGCATCGCAACGATACCGTCATTGGAATAAGTTCCGATATTGGTAATATCGTTGTGTTCGAACTGGGTTGCAGCGGGTAAGACAATGTCCGCATGGCGAGCAGTAGCAGTCCAGCACGTGTCTGTTACTACGACAGTCTCAGGAATCTTCCATGCTTCCAGCAGTTGATTTGTCGAAGGCTGATGAGCGAAGGGGTTGCCGCCGGCCCACATTACCATCTTAACTTCAGGATAAGTGACCTTTGTTCCGTTGAAGTCGATCGTTTTTCCTGGATGCAGGAAGCAGTCTACAAAGCGGGCGACAGGGATTACCTTGCTGCCTTTCCAGGCCTTGTTGTAAGGAAGGACAGGTTCGACCGAAGCAGGCACGCCTCCGACAAAAGGACCGTAAGCAGCAGGGGATCCTCCGCTTGAATATTGATAATTTGTCCCTATCCCGCCTCCAGGCAATCCGATCTGTCCTAAGGCTGATGCTAAGGCAAAACCCATCCAATGGGGCTGTTCGCCGTATTGAATGCGCTGAATCCCCCAGCCCATCATGATCATAGTGCGGTTTTCTTGAAGCTCGTGTGCTAAAGATTTGATTCTTGATTCAGGGACACCTGTCACTTTGGATGCCCAAGCAGGAGTTTTCTCAATACCGTCAGTTTTACCCATGACGTACGCATTGAATTCTTTCCAACCGGAGGTGTACTTATTGATGAAGTTGTGATCACATTTCCCGGTCTTTTCCAGCTCGTGGATCATGCCTAGCATCAATGCACAGTCAGTACCCGGAATCGGTGCAATCCATTCACTGTTGAGATATTCTGCGGTGTCTGTAGCAATAGGGTTGATGGAGATGGTTTTGATGCCGGAATCTTTGAGGGCTCTAAAGTAACCGGCAGCGTTATGCAGAGTAGTTACCCAATCAATATCATCTGTGACGAGGGGGTCTGCTCCCCAAAGGACAACACGTTTACTGTTTTTAAGAACATTATCCCAGCTCGTGGAGGTGGGGTCCGACATGCCGACCACATAGGGCAAGATACGGCCAATGGCTGCCGTTGAATAGCTGTTAGTGGTTTGGATGAATCCGCCGCAAAGGTTGAGTAAGCGCTGCTGCAAATTTATGGCCGCATTGACCTTACCGCTGGACATCCAACCGTAAGAACGACCGAACATCGCGCTCGGGCCGAAATCAGCGTAAATACGTTTCATCTCATTGGAGACCAAATCTAACGCTTGATCCCAAGAAACTCTTACCCAGCGGTCAGTGCCGCGTTTTTCTCGAGAGGCGGGACCATCTTTTAAGTAACTTTCCCTGACCATCGGATAATGGATTCTTGAGGCAGAATAAGGCAAATTGCAAAGACCGTTAATATTCGGAGAAGGCGCGTAGTCGTACTCAAACGGGTGAAGTGCCACCATTTTTCCGCCGCGAACCTGAGGACGGACGATGCCCCAGTGACATGCCGTAATGCATGATCCTTCGTTTAGCGGAGATTTTCCGAGAGAGAAAGTCTCTGTTAGGCTAAGGTCAGGAAGCGGCTCCGGCAATGCTGGGTATTTGGCAGCGCTTTTAGCTCCAGCAGGATAATCTTTAAATTTTTCTGAAACACTGGGTTTTTCTTGTGCCGACACAGTGTTGGAAAGGGCTGCGGCACCTGAAGCCGCGGCTACGGCAAGAAAAGAACGTCTAGAAATAGAAGTCATAAATTGTGTCCTCTAAAGGGAGAGGTCTCATTTTTTGGGGAGAGACTTCCGTAAATGATAAAGATTCTTAACTAAAGTTGCCTTGGGGTTCTCCTTAATTTTTGAATAGCTTTTCACCCAAAAATTAGGCATTTTGTCTATAAAAACAAGAAGTTCTTGGCGTTAATTTTCATTATTAGCGGGTGTTGATTCTCGGCTCATCGTTTATTACAAAACTAATTGAGAAAAAAAGCTCTCTGAGATGAATTGATCTTAGAGAGCTCAATTAGAAAAATATATTTTTTCTTAATCAATAGCTAAAGCGCCTTGATTGTTTTGGGTTTCTTCTACAGCTTTATCTTCTGCAAAATAATTATTAATTGAAGAAATAACTTCAGAAGTGTGCGCTTGAGGCTTTGTTATAAACGAAACGCTAACGAAAATAATCAAAGAAATAAGCATCGAGCAGAGTGCACCCGAAAATCCGAACGGCGAGACTTTGAAGATAAAAGTCATAGATACCATGCAGATTTCACCGATAACGATCGAAGCGATGGCTCCTCCGCGGCTTGCTTTCTTCCAGTACAAACCGCCGATAACAGCTGGAACAAGGACGGCAACTCCGCCGTTAGAAAGTACCAACAGATCAGCGAGGGCTGTTGGGCGAGTTAATGCAAAAACAACCGATGCCAAACCGATAATCAAAACACCGATCTTTGCGACGTTGTAGAGCGTGTTTTCATTGGCCTTTTTGTCCACGAATTTTTTGTAGATATCGGTCGCGACCATCGTAGAAGTTGCGTGTAGCTGGGAATCTCCGGTGGACATGGCTGCTGCGAGGGCTCCGCTGATGATTAGTGCAGCAAATACAGCAGGAGTGTATTTAAGCAGCAGTTCTGGGAAAATCGTATCCGGGGCTGCGATATCAGGCATTAAAAGTCGGCCGATCATCCCGACGCAAGGCGTAAATACGTAAATCATCGTCAGATAGATAGACGAGAAGACGGCTGACCATTTCATGACGTTAAGATTTTTTCCGGCGAAAAAGCGCAAGGTGACCTGCGGGAACATCATCATGCCGAATGTAATGACGATCCAGCGAGAAACCCAGTCCTGAGCGGTTACGACGCCGTTTGGCCCCGGCATTGTGAAGAGTTCCGGCGTATGAGAGAACGCTGCTTGGTAGGCATCTGCAACGGATGGGAAATTTGCAAGGATAACCCAAAGCGAACCGCCGAGTAGGCCGGCGAACATAAATACCCCTTGAGCGGCGTCGGTGATGGCAACACCTTTCATTCCGCCTAACCAGACCAATACGATCATGATGGCAAAGAAAATTAATGCGCCAACGGTATAACTCAGCATGCCTCCGGAGATCGTTTGGAAAATGTAGCTGCATCCAATGGCTTGAATGGCAACATAGGGGATAGTAAAGACCATCGTGATGAGCGTTACAAGAATGCCTACTGTTTTCGATTGATAGACGTCAGAGGCGTAGTCCGACACGGATAAATAACCGTAGCGTTTACCCAGATACCAAAAGCGCCGTCCCCAAACCCAGAAGAGGACGCCCGGAAGAACTGTCCATAATCCGTTGCACCACCAGCCGATGCCGTTTTTGTACGCGAAGCCTCCAGCGCCCATAAAGGCATAAGCACTATGGTAGGTTGCTGAGAATGTCAGTGTCAGAATGAAGATGCCAAGCCCACCGCCTGTGGCAAAGTCCTTGATGTTTTTCTTATCTTTTTTGGAGGCATAAAGCGCAATACCTAAAAGTACGGCGATATAGACGGCTAAAATCACTAATCCGATATTCATTTGGACCTCCTACAGTTCAGGCCGCTGCACGGGCACGATGGGTTTTTGGTCCTGCCGACAATCCCACGCTTTGAGTTTGTAGGCAGCAATAATGAAGTCGGCAATCATGACTAAGAACCAGAATTCAAGCCAAATGTACATGGTTGGCCAGCCCAATAAGAGCGGATGTTCTACGCAATAGTCGTTAAACCAAAAGACAATCGGCGGATTGACCATAAGGACGCTGACGATCAGCACCGCATAAAATAACTTGTGTCCGGATAGTTTCATAATATTCTCCTTGGGCTAAGCGTTTTGGAGCTGCTCAACGACGGAGACCAAGTTTTTAACTAGGTGATCGTGATAGATCTGGCCGCGACGTGCATCCGATTTAGAAGGTTCCCCGGTACATCCTCCGGATTTTTTCGCGGCTGCTCTTGCATGATCAATCGTGCTCGGAACATAACAAAGTGTGTCATGTTCGTAAGTCGGATCGACGGAATAGAGCGGCGTATCCTTGATGGGATTATCCACAGCCTTTTCCAAGTGAACCATGTCCGGGTAGCGAGCCATCATATGAGAAGTTTCGACCTCTTCGGCATGTCCGACCGGCCCGAAGCCCAGTTCCTTCACAATATCCTTGCTCATGTAAGCCGGATCAAAAATCTTGACTGTGCAGCCAAGCTTGCTCTGAGCTCTCTGTGCGCAGATCTGCATCCAAACAACGTTCACGATGCGATGACCGTTGATCAGAATAATCTTATTCAGACCGTGAGCATTCAAGGATTCGATGATGTCGTAGGTCAATTCAGACAGTACTTCGGGTCGGATGGTGACGGTTCCGGGAAGCACCATATGATGCGGGCTCCAGCCGAACCAAACGGGCGGAGTCAGGACTGCACCGGTTTTCTCAGCAGCTTCTTCAGCTATTGTCATGGCAACATAGGTGTCTGTGCCCAGAGGGAGGTGGTAACTGTGCTGTTCGACACTTCCGATCGGGACAATTGCTACGCCTTTTGATTTGACGATAGCCTCTTTTGCTTCTTCCCAGCTTTTGGTTTGCAGCCAAGCGCTCATTTTTGTCTCCTAGGTTTGAGTTTTTCTTATTAATAATTTAATGAAGGGAAACAGTAAATTAAGAGGTACTGATAGCTTTTTTGCGTGACATACAAAGAGTTAATCAGCAGTAATTAAAGTGTGAACATGTTCACGGACAACCTCCTCAAATATCCCGCTTCCTAATGGCCAAATAACCTCTGTACATGTAAAGGTGTAATTTTTGTTAAACTCACCCGACTTTTGAAATCCCTAATGGAATGATCAGGATATTTTGAAAGTATTTGAGACAAATGCTTTGGCTTAGGTTTCCCATCTATCTGCCTCGTTAAATTGATATTTGTCTCTGGGATGAACCGATCACAATTGGAAAAATAATGGAATTTTTACAGCCAATTTTGGCATTTATAGCGCTTTTGATTATATGGCTAAGACCCAAAGCAGAGAATTGGGCTTTTACTGCTATGTGGCTTGGCTGGCTTCTTATGATTTACCTATATGTCGGGCATACATCCGGTGCTCTGTTAGGCAACATGAATCTGTAGGAGACATCGAACGTCGGAAAACAAAAATATTTCTTTAGATACCTCAAGAGGCACTTTCTTCTATTTCTTTCTCTGCACTGCTACAGCCATTGTTTTCTCTTTCCGTCATATCGCTCCACACTTAGCCCGAGATTTGGATCAAGGCTTTGGCTTAATGGTCCTTGGTGTTCATACATATTTTTGGGCTGAGGTTGTTTTTTGGGCCCTCATTATTCTCCTCGGAGTCATGTTCTTTTTTGCACCTAGAGTATTAGGTCCGGCGAGCGAAAACGGTAATAATTGGCGCACCCTGAATTGCTGGGGCTAATGGCTAGTCCTTGAATATCTATTCAAACCTGCACATACTCACCTCCCTTTTTTTGTGTGTGGGGGGGGGTGAGTGGGAGAGAAATTCACAATTTGATGACTATCGGAGAAATCGCCGGATCATTCGGAGTTTGTGTGGCAACCGTAAGACGATGGTGCAAAAACGGCAAGTTTTCCCGAGTTATCAGGACTATTAAAAATCAAAGGCGTTTTGATCCTGATGAAGTCCATGAAATGCTTCATCCTACCGGCGGCAAAAGGATCATGGTCGGATATGCAAGAGTCTCAAGCTATGATCAGCGCTCGGATTTGACAGCCCAAGCCGAAAGACTCAGCCAATACGGATGTCAGCCGGTCATTAAGGATCTCGGAAGCGGACTCAATTGTAAAAAGCCGGGGCTAAAACGCTTATTGAAACTTCTTTTAACAGGGCGCGTCGGTGCATTAGTTGTCACCCATGATGACCGACTGCTCCGATTTGGCACGGAGTTATTTCATCGCTCGCCTCATGGGCATCCGTATAGGCATCTTAGATGAGCCGGAACAGCAGCCTTTCGAAACGGAGCTCGTCAAGGATGTTATTACCCTGATGACAGTCTTCTGCGCTCGTCTTTACGGGAAGCGATCGTGGAAAAATAAGGTAAAGGAAAATACGGGTATAAAAAACTTAAGTTTTCGGTAATATCTAATTATTACTTTATTTTTACCCCTAAATGCCCAACCTTGAGCGAACACTTGTGCGTCAGTTTGAGATGCCCAATGAAACAGATAGAGCTGCATTGGATCGGATGTGTTCGTCGTACGGATTTGTGGCATCAAAATTTCTTTTTGCCTTTCAAACGAGAGAACTTCGAAGGGAGGTAAAGGACTTTCGCGCTTTTCGAAATAGATTGGTAACTGCTCTGAGCAGGAAATCTGTTGAATTTAACCAAAAACTCGCAGGCTTGCGAGCCAATGGGAAAACAGCAGAGGCAACTCTCTTGACTTTGCTCAGAGAACTCAAAGAGACTTCGGGTCCTCATCTTCAGGCGCGTCACTTGAAGCTGGCCTTGGAAGAGACTTCTAAGATGGCTCTGACGCATTGGAAAAGCGTCATTGCAGAATCAAAGAAGGAACTTGCAGATACGTTAAAGCGTTTTCACGATCAGGATCGTCACTACGCGTACTGGCTTCTTTGCGGCATAAACCGCCAATTCTTTGAATTGCTAGACGGAAGAATTCCGGTCCCGAATCCGGAAGTTTCTTTTGATCGGAACTATTGCCTCAGCTATGAACGACCTCTTTCTTTGAAGACGCTCCGGTGCATCGCCGGGATTGTCAGGCGGACAGTCAATAGAGTTCGAAGAAACAGCGTCTGCTATCCGAGAACGAAAACTTTTCACAACCGAATTGACTTTGATTCAAGCTGCTATACGGTCAGATCAGCAGAAGATGCTCAACTCCTTGAGCTTATGTCATTGCAGCCCGGTAAAAGGATTTCTCTTCGGCTTAAAGGTAAAAGCAAAATCCGCGGAACGCTCCAGCTGATACGTGATACTGCCGGCACTTACTCATTAAGAGTGTACGTACCTCAGCAGTGTGAAGAGAGAAGAAAGACCGGCAAAGTCGTTGGAATTGATCTCGGGTATACCGAGATGATGGCAACGAGTGAACAGGAACTTCTTGGGACGGATCTGGGAAAGTATTTTTCTGCGATAGCTGATAAAAGAGGAAAGAACAGTGAAGGCCGAAACCGAATGCACGCGCTCTTTCGCAGCCTTCTGAAAAAGTCAGGCAAGAACAATCTCGCTAAGGCAGAGCGGATTAGAAAACATAACCTCGGCAGAAAGAAGCAGCGGGCTAGATATATCCAGGATATTGGAATCATTAAGACCCTCGTTAACAGAGAGCTAAATCTTCTTTTCACTCGGAAGATAAACCCGATCAGGGCGATAGTCGTTGAAGATTTAAGTGCTCGGATGAAGGCTCACTTTGGCAAAAAGTGGAATAGACGGCTGAGCGGCTGGATGCGAGGATACCTTCAGGAGAGGATCAGATATAAAGCAAAGAAACATGGAATAGAAGTAAACGAAGTAAACCCTGCTCACAGTTCGAGAGAATGCCCCCGGTGTCACTGCACGGACAAAAAGAACCGACGAGGGGATGTCTTTAAGTGCTCGTCTTGCGGATACCACGAACATGCTGACTTGGTTGCTGCGTTAAACATACTCGGCCGTTTAGGAGATAAGGAGATCCGTAAAGGTATGTCTCCGTCTCGGGTGAAAGCAGTACTGGACGGTCGGCACGTCGGTTGGAAATTATTGAACGAAACCGTTACCGACAGGACTTCAGATGAAGCGCGTGTTGTGAGCGAATCTCCCCGTTCAGCTTCATCGAAGAGCGAACGGAGAAGTGATGTACAGGTTTGTACAGCTTCCTGATAACGGAGAAGATCATTTCTTGGCTCTGGGACGCGGCCGTGTGGACACTGTTCGCTCTAAGTTTCATCATGTCATGAGCGCTGCTTCCGAAGGAGAATATAACTATATGGCAACCGTTCCGAATAACCGTGACCACAAAACATTTGTGATTAGTAAACAGCTCATGCAAGACATGGTGACATCGGGCGAATTTACCCCTAAAACTAATCTACTGAAAGAAGGACGAAGTTTGGGTGAACTTTACGTCACGGGCTTGTCGATGTATGAAGGAAAACTGTTTGCGGTAAGTAAAAACTTCAACTGCATCTTTGAGATTGATCCGAAGAACGAGATGATTGTAAAGGCCTTTGCTCTCCCTGCGTCTCTTGACGATGTTCGAGGTCTCATTGCAGATAAAGACGGTTTTAAGGTCCTTAATCGGAACGTGCTTGTTACATTGAGAGATTGATAGTCGAAACTGAAATCGATCTCGCTCCGATTTAAAGAATGCCGGCTTAACGCCGGCATTCTGCCTATTGACAAGGTTGTTAATCTTCAATACCCCGACGCTTCGAAAAATCAAACCTTGAAAGGGCAAATAAGAAGATCGCACCTCTGAAGCACAATTCAAAGGCCATCGCAACCCAGACACCATCCAATCCCATTCGGGATGCCAGGTAGTAAGCCAAGGGAATCCGAATGAGCCACATGCTCCCTAAATTCATAAGACTTGGGAACAAAGTGAATCCGGCACTCACAAAAATACTGCAGCTAACAATAGCGGCAGCAAACATCGGCTCTGCGAACGCCTCAATTCGCAGAGCACTGGATCCTAATTCGATAATGGATTGATTAGTTGTCATAAACCCAATCATCCAAGGAGCTGTCAAATACATCACTACGCCCATAGCCGACATGATGACCATGACCATGATGACGTTGATCTTGGAAAATCTTCTTGCCATGTCCGGCCGTTTTGCTCCGATGCTTTGGCCTACGATGGTGGAAGCGGCATCAGCAACCCCGTAACCTGGCATATAGCATAAACTCTCAGCAGTTATGGCAAAAGAATGAGCCGCCAAAGATAAAGGTCCTAACGGCGCCACAATCATCGTCGTGACGATTTGGGCGCTGCTCATGGCCATTCTTTCTAAGGCGATCGGAGAGCCGATTCTGGCGACTCGTCTCATGCAGAAAATCTCAGGAAGGAAAGAGCCGGGGTGGCCGACGAGGGCAATTTTGTCGGACTTTACAACCAAGAACCAAAGAAGCAAAAATGTGCTGACCGACTCCGCCAGGATGGTTCCTAAAGCAGCACCGGCAACACCAAGATCGGCTCCGGGAACCGTAATGCTAAGCCCCAGAATCTTGTAAGTGGCAGTCGGGAAGATAAGCAGCAAGTTAAATATGGCGTCCAAGAAGCACATCCCGATATTAATCATGCTCGGAAGTTTCACATTTCCCGTGCTTCTCAGCATGCTTGAAGCAACAAAGCCTAAAAAGGCGGCAGGGGTGCCGAGACAAAATATGGCGAAATAAGTTCTAGCATCTGCATAAAGCTCGGGGGCGCCTCCGAGCCATGTCGGAACATAGGGGGCAAGAGCAACGCCGACAATAGCAATTGCTATGCTGATAAGACCGCCGACAAACAATGACTGCCGGAGTACAGATCGTGCCTCATCGAATTGTTTTGCGCCGATTCTTTGTGCGACTTGAACCGTAAAGCCTGCTGTAACGGATGTGATAAGTCCCCATACGAGCCAGAGGGAGGAAGAGACCAAGCCGATCGAGGCCGCAGGGTTTGCGCCAAGGTGACCGACCATTGCCGCGTCGATGTATTGGACCATCACGAAAGAAATCTGAGCAAAAATCGCAGGCAGGCTCAAGCGCCAAACGAGTTCGATTTGGTCCCAAACATTTAATTGCGCGCCGTTTCTGATAAGAGAAAACAGCTGCTCTGTTCTTTTATCCTTCGTAGCCATAGCTCGCATTCTAGAAGCATTCTTTTCCTTAGGAACATTACGGAATGATTATGGGCCTTATTGCTAGAGAGCTTTTTGCTGCTTCTACTTAAGCGCGTGTTGAATTTTGATAGGGCTGTTAATTCATTAAGGCTGCTTCAAAAGTCTTACAACCGGACTTGCCTCGATCAGTCCCGGAATCCGATGTCCACGATCGCTCCCCTAGGCTAGAGGTTCAGCTCTTCCATCTTTGTTAACCATTTTGTTCTTGAGCTGGGCGCGCGGGGAAAGAATCAGGAAAATTTTCTTCTACAATCCGGATCTTTCGCCAAAAACTTTGAGAACAACGGTTTTAATTCTCAAGTTTTGTTTAATTTTCCTGCTCTTCAAACACCGTTTGTTGAAATGAACCAGCTTCTCCCAAAATACTTCGGATTTGATCCTGCAACGACGACGATCAGAACTGAAATCATCGCAGGCGTCTCCACTTTCCTCACAATGGCCTATATTCTGGCTGTAAACCCAGCCATTCTTGGCATTACGGGAATGGATAAAGGAGCGCTTTTTGCTACCACGGCGATTACCTCCGGCATTGCGACGCTTATCATGGCGCTCTATGCCAAGATGCCCTTCGGACTTGCACCGGGTATGGGTATCAATGCCTTCTTTGCCTATACCGTTTGTCTTTCGATGGGGCATACCTGGCAGTTTGCGCTGACCGCAGTGCTCTTGGAAGGTCTGATATTTATTCTCCTTACTGTGACCAATGTCCGAGAAAAGATCGTTTATTCCTTGCCGCCGAGTATTCAAAAGGCGATCGGTGTAGGTATCGGTCTTTTTATCGCTTTTATCGGTCTCCAAAACGCGGGAATTTCGGTTAAAAACGATGCAACACTGGTGGCTCTCGGTCAAATTTTCCAGCCGAGCGTTTTGCTGGTTATCGTCGGTTTAATTTCAACCGCCGTCCTTCTGGTTAAAAATATTCCCGGTGCCTTATTAATCGGTATCGCAATTACAACGATTTGCGGCATACCATTCGGCCTGACCCATTTAGACGGCTTTGTCTCTACTCCGCCTTCTGTTGAACCGATTTTCATGAAGTTCGAATGGCACAACATTTTCACCGTGGATATGGTGATGGTTGTCTTCTCCTTCTTATTCATGGACTTGTTTGATACTTTAGGAACTCTGGTCAGCCTCCTATACAAGGGCGGATTCGTTAAAGACGGCAAGATGCCGAGAATGAAGGAGTCCTTCTTTGCAGATGCTGTAGGTACAACCATCGGAGCCTGCATGGGAACGAGCGCGATTTCCACTTACGTTGAAAGCGCAGCAGGAGTTTCCGTCGGAGGAAAGTCCGGATTAACGGCTTTTGTGATTGCGGTTTGCTTCTTTCTGTCTCTTTTCTTTGCACCGCTCTTCTTATCGATTCCGGCACAGGCCACTGCCCCGGTCTTGATATTGGTCGGTTTCTTAATGATCTCCTGCATTAAGGAAATTGACCTGGATGATTATGCGGAAGCCATTCCGGCATTTATCTGCATCATCACGATTCCGCTTACGTACAGCATTGCAAACGGCATCGTCTTTGGACTTCTGAGTTATGTGCTGATTAACTTGATCTCCGGCAAGTTTAAGAAGATTCGCATCGAGATGTACCTGTTGTCGGTCTTCTTTATTGTGATGCTGTTGCTCCACTAATAGAAAGTTATCGAAATATTCCGATATTTCAATTAAAAATTGCCCCGCTTTTGTGCTCGCTGCTACTTAGTTGTGCACAAAGCGGGGATTTTTCTGCCGTTTTTCTGTTTGTTTCCCTTTAAAGCGCTAATCACACCTCAAAAAAGTTGGCACGGAATATGCGTGTAGTTCAAGTGCATTCGAACACAAACAGGAGAACCAAAATGTCAAACTCTCTCGCTTTAAGAAGACGGACTTTCCTTAATTTCGGCCTATTAGGTGCTGCAGTCAGTGCCGCCCTTCCTGTCAAAGCTTTTGCACAGGCACCGGCGAATGTTTCTTTCATCGCTCCGACAGCAGATAATCCAATTCGCATTAACTTTAATGAAAACGCCCTGGGTATGAGTCCTAGTGCACAGGCCGCTGCACGCGACGCCGTCGCAAAAGGAAACCGTTACGCTAAAGCAGAGATTACACAGCTCCACGGTAAGCTTTGCGATATGTATAAAGTTCCAAAGAATTTCCTTCTTTTGACGGACGGTTCTTCTGAAGGGATCAGAGCTCTAATGGGCGCATATTCCCGTCTTCCCAAAGTCCAGTTGGTTATTCCGGAACTGACTTACGGCGACGGTGAGCACTTTGCGAACCTCTATAACGTTCCTGTTGTAAAAGTTCCGATGCTCGCGGATTGGAAGGTCGATGTCGCAGGGCTCAAGAAGGCAGTGGACGGTTTCGACGGCTTCTCCATTGTTTATTTCGTCAACCCCAACAACCCGACGTCGACTGTTACACCTGCCTCTGAAATCGAACCTTGGGTCAAGAGTAAACCGGACAATACCCTGTTCATCGCGGATGAGGCCTATGCGGAGTATGTCAGCGATCCGAAATTCAAATCGATGGCAGGTTTAATTCAGGACGGGCTGGACAACGTAGTTCTCTTAAAGACATTCTCGAAGCTATATGCTATGGCCGGGATGCGGGTTGGTTTTGCGGTCGGCGCTCCGAGCATTATCAAGATGATGAAAGATCAGGTAGCCGGTGAAAAATTGAACTATCCGGGTGTTACTGCTGCTTTGGTTTCCTTAGATGATGAACCGTTCCAGGCTTATTCCAGAGCTTCGAACTTAGAGAGCCGAAAGATTTTAGCTTCTTGTTTAGATAAGCTCGGGGTTAAATACCTCCCTTCGAGCACGAACTTCATGTTCTTTGAGTTAAACGAACCGATTCGTGCATTCCAGAAGAAGATGGCTACTCGAAACATCATCGTCGGCAGACCGTTCCCGCCTGCAATGAATTGGTGCCGCATTTCCTTAGGTACGCCGCAGGAGATGGCCTATGTCGCAAATGAACTGACAAAAATGCGTTCAGAAGGCGTGTTTTAAAAATTTTTGATTTTTTATTTTATCGACGGCGTATTTTGTGTAAATATGCCGTCGTTGTCATTTGAAGTTAGGATTCAAACATGCAGCGGATAACGATTTTTGATCTGTCTGCTGAAAAAGACAGTGGCAGTGACGATGGTTAAAATCCCACAGGCTACGAGGATGGATGTTCCTAAAACAAAAGGCATTCCCGCTGAAATGCGGCGCAAATAAAGCTGGTAAGCGGAAATTAGCCATTCAATGCCGAAACAAATTAAACAGATCTCCCAAATCCAGCAAACGGGCCGGAAAGGAATAAACAACAAAATCAATAAGATTACGGGGATAGGCAAAAGGAGGTAATTTCCCCAAAAGTACAAGTGAGCCCCGAATAAAATCGCGCCAAAAATCGGGAAAATCAATCGCCACATATCAAACACTTAACCGGATAATATAAATACGATTCTTGGGGTGCAGCCGCGGGCAAAACGGCTACATACTTCAGGAAGCCTTCTGCTGCAGCATTTATTCACTCGAAGACAAGAGGAGGAAACCGAGGTCTTAACTCCGACCCGGTTTCTTCTTCTTAAATCTTCTTTGTGATACCGATGAGCCAATAGCGTTCAAACACGCCGGTCAGCAGCACTAAAGCCCCGGCGGCGCATATCCCGTACACACCAAAGAAAGCTAAAACAGCGGCAAGCAGACCTCCGATGAGGTATACCCAAATACGCAGAAGAGTGTTTTCTCCGGAATAAACTCGCCGAGCTCTTTCTGAAGTTTCCATCCAAAGCAGGCTGAAAGCAACGGTTCTAGCGACTTCGAGAATGAGGAAAGGCATCAACAAGTAGGCACATGCATCCCAAAATCCCAAGCAGCCGGCAAGAATGGCGTAAAGACCGCAGCCCATCAGAAGTGCATCCGAGACCATAAAGGAAGTCAGCCAGCGAGCTTTTTTAACACCAGGTTGTGATGTGCAACTAAATGCAACGCCTTTATAGCAAATGACAACCACTGCGCCGATGAAAGCCAGTACGGTAAAGAGCCGCATCAAAATATCCAGCCAGCCGATGTAAGGTCCTAAAAAGTCGTTTGTCGCAACTGAAAAAACAGACAGCCAGTAAACGGCTACTGCACAGCCTAAGCAAGTTGCATAACAAGCGAGTCCCCAAACACCGACCGAAAGCGGCGAAGTGAAATGCAGTATGCGCATTGCATGGATAAAGCGGGGAGGATCTCCGAGGTCAAAGACTAACAACGCGAGGTCTACCAGCACGATGAGCAGCGCAAGTGTTAATGCAAAAGGCAAAATTGCGGCAAAAAGAGGAGGACCGGCAAACCAGGCGATACCGGTTAACACCATGAAGCCAGCAGTCAGATTGTTAAAGAAAGCATCCCAAACAATAATGTTTCCCCAGTCGGGGCGATGCGTAATATCGTGTCCTTGATAAAGGGAGGGATGCCCTTCAGCCCAAGGTTTAGGATTATTCATGTTGGTCATGTTCATCTTTTCCTCCTCAGACTAAACAGGCCGCGATAGCTGCAGCGCAAAGAATGAGCGTTGCAGCTCCTCTCAGATAATCGCCTGGCATGTATTTTGTCGGCGTGACCGGATCGGAGGGTAAGCCGTAAACTTCGGGCTTGTCCATTAAGAGGTAGAAGGAATTCAAGCTGTCGTAGTTTTCAAACGGATCGACACCATAGAGCTGAGCTTCCGGATGCCCATGGGTGATCAGATAGTTCACTCGGTCGCGCGCTTCTCGGACCATCAGCTCTCTCGGTCCGAATTGAATTGCTCCTGTAGTACAAGCCTCCTGACACGCGGGGCGCAAACCGTCTTTTAAGCGGTCATAACACTCCGCGCACTTCATGGAGTGCCCTGACTTAGGACTGATTTCAGGAACTCCAAAGGGACATGCTGCGACGCACATTCCACAGCCCATGCAGATATCTGTCTGATAATACACTCCTCCGAATTCGTTGCGCACAATTGCACCGGTTGGGCAAGCCTCATGGCAGGGAGAGGTTCGGCAGTGTTTGCATTGGTCGCTCATGAACAGCCATTTCCCGGCCTTAGGTTCTTTAAGAAGAGCATCAATCGTAGCCGGAGCCGGACGATCAACTGCATTCTTTTCAGAGAATCGTTCTATGAACTTTACGTGGCGCCAATTATTTGCGGAAAGGTCGCCGGTGTTATCGTAACTATCTCCGGACCAATGATAAGGATCCGACTCCAACTGATTCCACTGCTTGCAAGCTACTTCGCAGGATTTGCATCCGGTACAGATAGAAGTATCAGTAAAAAAAGCCAATTCCTGACACTTCGGGAGCGGATCATTTCGATCAAACAGGCTGTAAATCGGATCAATCTTGTGATTCTTCTTCGGCTGATCGGGCGCATATTTCTCTTTGACGACGTCAAAGATGTTTTTGGAATTGATGGATTTCATATTTAGTTCCTCTCTTCCGGTTGTGCGGCCCATGGTGTCTCAGGAATCGGCTCCGACATTCCTTTCGGGTATTCAACAGGGAATTCATTGAATTTTTCAATTTTGCTCATATCCGGCGTATCAATCTTCACCACGAAGCTCTTTGAGCTCGGGATTAGCCCGTCACCGGCCATATCCGCAGGGCTTAAGTCGTTAGTAATCGGATCGCAGACGATACCCTTATAACCCGAGCAGACAAAGCGGCCGGCGATGCTCGCCTGGCGCCCTTCGATAACGCCGATTCTCAAACGCGGTGTGACAAGAGCTCTCACTTGAATTTCATTTCTCGGACTCTTGACGGAAACATAGTTTCCTGTCGTGACTCCTATGCTTTCAGCTAATTCCGGTGATATTTCGATGAAAGATCTCGGCTGCAGGCCTACTAGCCAGGGAATGGTTCTCGTCATGGAGCCTGACATCCAGTGTTCGACCATATGGTAAGTCGTCATCACTGTCGGGTAGGCCGGATCTCCGGGCTCGGTTACCGGATTCATCGGATCGTCGATGATTGTGACATCCGGAACGCGGCTCGTGCTCCAAAGAGTATTGGTATATGGCGATTCAACGGACTCATAGAAGACAGGGAAGGGTCCTTCTTTAATTCCATAGGGAACGAAGAGCCAGGCTTTGCCGTCCGAGTGGGCGCCGAATGCAGCGGTGCCGTCCAGAGCAGCGCCGCCTCTGGCATCGGGAGCGGGCCGGTAGCTAGGCGGTTTAGTTGCGTCGAACTGCGGTTTGTCATATCCGACCCACTTCTGTTCGTGCTCATCCCACCAGACGAGCTTCTTTCTCTCTGACCACGGATGACCGTCCGGTGCGGCAGAGCACCGGTTATAGAGAATGCGGGAGTTGGTAGGCCAAGCAAAACGATAAGTCAGATCGATTTCATGATCGACCGTTCCGCCGTCGCGCCGTTTGGTGAGGTTTTCTCCCGCTTCGTTGATGAAACCGGCAAGCAGGCGGCAGCCGCAAGCAGTTGTCCCGTCACTCTTAAGTTCAGAGGAACCTTGAACAGGTCGCCCGGTAGCCGTATCAAAGCCGTTCATTTCAAAAGCGACGGCATCCAAGTCACAGTCTCCCTCGATCGGAGGAAGTCCCATTTCATTTTGCTTACCCTGCGGCACATCATAAGACCACGTGAGACTGCGTAAACCTTCATCTCTTGGAAGACCGGAGCTTTCAGCCAAAGCTTTGAGTCTCTTACCAAGCTGATAAGTCCACCAGGCATCTGATCGGCATTCTCCGGGTGCGGCTTTAATACGGTCATGCCACTGCATCAAGCGTTCTGTATTATTGACAGAGCCGTCCTTTTCTAAGCAGGAATTTGTCGGGAGGTAAAACACTTCGGTTTGAACTTCTGAGGGTTTAGGACCATTCGGGTCCGCATACCAGACAGAAGCGGTTTCGTTTTCGAATAAATCACAGACAACCAGCCACTTAAGGTTGCGAATCGCGGCGCGCCCCCAACCGGTATTGGGGTTCGTAACGGCAATGTTTTGACCAAAAACCAACAGGCCGTCGACTTCGCCTTTCTTTGCCCGTTCAATCGTGACGGTTAAAGACTCATTGCCGCCGAGTTTCGGAAGCCACTGATATCCGTATTCGTTTTCTTTTACAGCATAGTCGCCGTACCAGGCTTTTAGGAGGCTAACCATGTAGTTTGGAAGAGAAGCCCATGAACCGCGTTCAGTTTCGAGTTTCCACATACCATCTGACTTGTTTCTCGCACCGCTGAATCCATGGCCGTTGGCGAGATAGTCTTTGAGCGTGGCGTTCCCCTCTGCAACCTTTGGCAGCGGGATGTAGTTCGGAAGATCGGCAAACAATGTCGGGATATCCGTTGCACCCTGGACATTGGAGTGGCCGCGAAGAGCGAGGATGCCTCCGCCCGGTCTTCCGATGTTTCCGAGCAGTGTTTGAAGAATTGCACAGGTTCTGATGATCTGAGAACCGGCCGAGTGCTGTGTAAAGCCGGTAGCGTAACAGAACGCCGAGGTTCTGTCGGGCCCGGAATTGCGAGCCAAAAGTTCGGCGACTTTAATAATGTCGCAGGGGCGGCAGCCGCAAATATTGGCCGAAGCTTCCGGGGTGTACTTTTCCACCTGTTTTTTGAGCAGCTGAAATACGCAGTGAGGATCCTGAAGAGTCGGATCTGTTTTTGGCGCTCCACGGGAACCGTCAGGATTTATTTCGTACTCATAGTCCCAAGAATTAGGTTCTTTGCTGTAAGAACGGGTAGTCGGATCCCAACCGTTAAATAAGCCCGTGTTTTGATCAAAATTAAATTTCGGATTAATAATGGTTGAGGCATTGGTATAAGCAAGCACATATTCCTTGAACCATAAGTCCTTTTCCAGAATATAGCGAATGATCGCGGAAAGGAAAGCAATATCGGTTTCCGGGCGAATATGCACATGGTGATCGCAAGCCGCGCTCGTACGGGTGTAGCGAGGGTCCACATGAATGGTTACCGCACCCTTCTTTTTGGCCTGCATGGGCCAATAGAAGGCGCAAGGGTGGGCTTCGGCCATATTCGAGCCCATGATTAGGATGCAGTCGCTGTTGAGAAGATCACGAGGCGGGTTGGTGCAGGCACCGAAACCGAAGGTTGGGCTTAAGGCAGCAACGGTCGTCGAGTGACAGTAACGAGCAGAGTTCTCAACCGGCAGAATACCGAGGCCGCCGGTGAAGAGTTTTCTGAAAAGATAGCATTCTTCATTGTCGTTCGCCGAACCGCCGATAAAGCCGATATTGGCGCAGTTATTGACCGTAATGCCGGTTGTCGGATCTTTTTCTACAAATCCTTTATTCCTAGTGTCCCAAATACGTTTTGCCACCGTATCCAGCATCCAGTCCAAAGAGACCTCTTCCCAATGATCAGAACCCGGTGCGCGGTACATCGGTTTGACCTTTCTATAAGGGTTCTCATTCAGAGCATACGTAGAAGAGCCCTTGGGGCAAAGTCTGCCTTCGTTAACGGCACTTCTAGGATCTCCCTCAACATCGATTAATTTTCCGTCTTTAAAAAAGCCCAATTGAGAACATCCGACTGCACAAAATTGGCAGACGGAACTCCCGACCTTAGCGCCGCGAAGGCGTGTACAACGAAATGTCGTCCTTGGACTATAGACGTCTGTGATCGAGCTCATGCATCCTCCGATTGTTTCTATTGCCATTATTGATTTCCGGAAGAGAGGAAAGGCCTATCACGGCCCGAATCGAGATTTTTAAGGAGGGAAAGTACCGAAATTGGTTGAAGACGTGCAGCCCTGTGGTTTTACAGTCCATTTAACCGGCGGGGATTCTGTTGTCCAAAAAAGCAACTTTTAGTTTCAAATATCAATTTCCCCTTATATCGTTAGGTAACTATCCCTTTGTATATCCATGAAGACGTTACTAAATAATTTTCGGATTAATCCCTTGATTTCCTATTTTGGTTAATTAATACCACCCGTTTTAACTTATTAATTTAACCATCTGCAATCTTATATAACTTGTTTTGAGTTACTTACACTAATATTACGATGGGTTGTACATTCATGTTTGATCTGAAAAGGAAAAAATTAAACCAATATTTATGCTTGGCAATAGCCTCAGCTCTCGGCTGCAGCTTTTGGAGTCATTTGGGTGCGAAAGAACTCTCGGAGCCAATTGCGGGGTCTTATCATGCTTCCCAGCCTGGTGAGAATCTCATCGCTGCAAATGGAACGGTTTTTGAACACGGAAACAGTTTTGGGGAATCTCCTCAAAAAATATCCGGTTCTTTCGGTATGTTGTTAGCAAATGTTGGAAATGCCTATCAACTTGACTTGAATGGTAATTTCTCCAATTCAGTCTATTATGACGGTGCAGTCATTACGAATTGGAGCGGGACCCAAATTATCGGTAAAAAGGACGATAAGATTTCTTCCATTGCCATCAGCAGCGGTCATTCATATGACTCCATGAGTTATTACAACAATCGAGGAAGCGCGATTGCTAATTACAGCGCCGGGCAAACAGAAGGCCATCAGGAAATTTTTTCAAGAATTGATTCAATAGGGTCGCCGGAACAAAACTTTACTTTTGGCGTTGTTGAGCGCGGCAAGGGGATTCAATATATTGAGTCCATAGGCGTCCTGTACGCGAATCCAATTGGTATCTTAAGTGGAATCGATGATTTGTCAGGTCCGCATAATCGAACAAATGAATTTTTTAACGGCCGACAAATCATAAAATCGATTGGCAGCGTGATTGTAGATTCCTTGCAGCAAAAAGCAGAAAAGATCAATGATCCCGGAAATGGGGGAACGGAGATAAGGAATTCATGGCCTGTCTTCGGGGTACTGAATTGGAATCAAATCAGAGAGGACGGAGAGCCTAATCAATACATCGGGATTCAATACTTGATTCAGGCCACTACAGACTTACCTCAACAAAGCGTTGAGGGACAGGAAGGCTTTAGTCGGCGAACCGTAGGCATTGCAAACCGAGGCGGACTTCAAGTTATTGAGTCTCTTAATGAAGATGGGGCGAGGATTAGAGTGGGCTCCAAAACGCAGAATGGTACATATGCAGGAGGCGCAGCTGTTCATGTTAGCTCTGTGAAACCCGATTATGATGACGCTTCTAATGCGGTTACCGTGTTAAAAGGAAAATTTACCATTGAGTCGGGATCCTTATACGCGGCCGGAACGAATACAAATCTTGGGGTTCTCAAGTTAGAAAATTCACCGTCAAACAGTGGTGAGCTTACCTTGAACCCGGGTGTAAATATTTTCATCGGACGGTCGTTGATGGGGAAGGCAAATCCTGAAAATTCTCTTCTTTCGGTTGGAATAAAGGCAACTCCATACCGCATCCGTTTTGGTGATCACAGCGGTCTTTATAACCAGGGCAGATTCCGGGGGAATGCACTGTTTGTTTTTTCTAGAGAGGGAAACAACGTAACTTCCGGCGGAGTCTTTTTGAAACAAGTGGAGAAACAAGAGGACGGGTCGCTATCTCGAATTAATCTTGCCGTTATGGGGGAAGATCCAGATAAATTATCAATCAAGGGTGCAGAAAAAGTTCTCCGCTCAGCAGCACGTCGAGTTTTTGTAGATACAGGTGCTGAAAATTTGGAGACGAGCCAACTTAATGGAGAGGTCAAACACGGAACAGTGGCTATTAATGAGGGCTTGATCAATAAATATAGGGCGGCATATGCATTAAAACCGATTGGTTCGGTCGGAAACCCCGACGAAGTCAAGGAAATCGGATTTGAAAGCGAAGCAAACAGCGGAGATGCAGCTTCCCGCTATCAATACGAAGGAGAGATCGTCGGAAGTATCGAAGGAGGAGATTCGCACGGGACCGATGAGCCGCAAATTATTAATGACAAGACCTCAACAATGACAAGTATTGACGGAGTCGGACTGACTCAATACTTCATTTGGCGCCAAGATAACGAGACGCTTTATCAGCGACTCGGAGAAATAAGGGATGATGAAAGTGCAGAAGGTCCATGGGTCCGAGTAATCGGCGGAAGGAATAAGTACGATAAAAATGGAGTTTATTTCCGAAACGATTTTGGAGGCATTCAATTGGGCTTAGATAAAACAGTAACGCATACAGAAAACGGAAAGTGGCTGGCGGGAGCCGGGTTAACTGTTCTTCGAGGAAACGCGGACTTATCTAACGGCGGTTCTGAGAAAAATAATATGGCCAGTTTAAGCGGTTACGGAACGTTCCTTTGGAACAACGATATGTATGTCGATTTAGTGTTTAAATTGAGCCGGATGCACAATAAGTTCACTGCCGTTTCCGATAATTATGACTACATTTCCAGAGGTCGCTTTAACAACTATGCGATTCAGCTGGGCGCAGAAGCCGGGAAACGTATTTGTTTCGGAAAGGAAGAAAATTGGTTTGTTGAGCCGCAGTTCCAAATTTTGTACGGTCGGATTAAGGGAAATAGCTTTGATACGGACACCGCTGTCGGTGTTAGAACAAAAGCCATTAATAGCGTGATAGGACGAGTTGGGCTTTCCGGCGGATACAAAGGAAGTCTTGGCAGCGCTTTTGTCAAGGTGGACGGTCTGAGAGAGTTTACTGCTCGGTATCGTGCCGACTATCACATGATCGGGGGAACTGCCAATAACAGAAGCACAGTTAACCTAAAAGACAGTTGGTTAGATGTTGGCATTGGAGGGACGATGCATTTGTCTAAGAACACATCAGGTTTTGCACAGATCAAGCGCTCTTTTGGAGGTAAGCTCAACCAAGAGTTCCGGGCCGATATCGGCTTGAGGTATGAATTTTGAGGATGAGAATGGATAGAAAACTTTAGCCGGCCCGTCATTGACTTCCTCCTCTTCATGTAAACGAAGAGGAGCCCGGCCGCTTCAGCAAAAATGCCTAAAGGTGGATTACGAGCGCGACGAACGCCGGTGGTGAGTAGTTCAGATCTTGCATAACGGGTAGTATCACCTCTAAGAAGCCTCACACGGCAGTTCTATCACCTGGACCTTTCCGACCGGAACGACCGCTATCCATCTCAGGGCTCGCCCGCGGAGAAGTCCTCTGTATCTGCATAACAAATGCCATTGAGTTTCGCAGCCTGCGATAGTTTCTTCTCTCAAATGATCAAGTTAGACGTGAATTGGCGACGAGGCGGGGACGAAGCGATGATCAAAAAAAGTGTGTCAGACTGATAGCTTCCTCGGTAACGAATGCTCTTGACTTTTTAGGGCCATCATTCTTTTGTGTCGCGTACGCAGCATTAACTAAAAAATAAATGTTTGTTCTTTTGGTAAACGGGTACGCATATCCCAGTGACAAACCGGAAAGGCTGCTCCTACTGTAAGGAGAAGAAGAGGCAGAGCGCGATTTGTTGAACCCGGCAGCTACCATTGCCTGACCGCATCAGGGCCAGTTAAAGCCTTCACCAAACGCTCAGCAATGTCAAGAGTTATGGACGCTTGGCCTCTCAGAATTTTTAAAAGCGAGTTTGGATCGACATTGCTCTGTCTAGCAAAATCCCTGGCAGGGATTTGCAGATACTCGAGCTCTTCAGCGACGATAAGCCCCGGGTTCTATTTAATATTCTGGTCATCAGAAGCTGCTCAAACCGATGACTTTCAGGAAGTCATCAACTCGTGTAAAAGCTCCTCTCCGAAGAGTTTTGCAAATTCTTTTTCATAATGGGCTTCTTTCTCAGCAAATCTTTCGGCAAACCAATTCATGAAGGTTCGTATGTAGGGAACATTCCAACGTGATGAATGGCATGCGAGATAATTGAACTGAGAAGCTCTGTGCCAGCCGTTAAGAATCGGGACAAGTTTTTCGGCTCGCAGTGCGTCTATGCAATAAAAGAGCGGCATTCCAGGAGATGCGCATTCTCCGGCCAATACGGACTCAAACAACAAATTTGGAGAGGACCACTCAATTTGTTGGCGCAAATGAAGGTGACAGCGCTTTCCTTGCTTGCATACGCTGTCAAATGGCGTATGCGAAAACTTGTCTCCGCCAAATGTGTGTCCGACCGGGACTTCGGCTAAACGGTCTGGATGATCCAAAAGGCCGTATTTTTCAATGAAGGAAGGAGCGGCAACCGGTACAAAGATCATTCTGCCGCGAGGGATGAGAATAGAGTCCGGAAGTGTGACATGGCCTGTGACAGCCACGATATCAGCGCTTCCTTTTTGGAACTCTTCGGTATTTACAGGAGTAATAACGCGAATTTTATGTTTCGGAAAGAACTTGATGTACTCAAAGAAAAGTGAGTGTGAGATAGAGACGAAAGTATTCGGGACCATGATCTTTATTATGGCGGACTCTTTATCCGCTTTCTGTTCTATTTTTCCCAAGAGCTCCTCATACCGTCCGACCATATCTTCGACTAGAGGAAAGAGTTCTTCTCCCGTTTCCGTTAGACGAAAAGGGCGAGAACGCCTATCTAACAGAGGAACTTTTAGTTCTTTCTCCAATTTGCTTAGAGTACGGGAAATCTCCGCCGAATCACGTCCGTATTGTTCAGCGGTTTTGCGAATGCTGCCTGAATGACGAAGGTCTAAAAATAACTTCCAAACCTCAATTTGATTAGAAGCTTTCATTAGTAAATTGAGAATTTTTTCAATATTTATTGATAATTCTATCAATTTTAGCTGAAATGAATTCTTTGAAAATTCCTGATTTTTTAATTTTTTCTACTATTTCTTCAGTGTTTCATTCCAAGGAGAATCTCATGAATACAACAGCAAAATTTCATCTGACTGCAGCTGCATTTGGAGTGCTGATTGCCTCTTCTGTTTACGCTGAAACAAACCAGGTCTATTCCAACACGGTTCAAGCACACAATGCACCGATGACCGTCGACGTAATCATGAAAGACGGAAAAATTGCCAATATTCTCACAGACAACAGAGAGAGCCCAGGGGTCGGCAAACTGGCTATTGCTAACCTTTCCAAGAAAATAATCAGGAATCAAACTATCAATGTTGATAATGTAACCGGCGCTTCCGTGACCAGTATGGCGTTGAAGTATGCCGTCAAGAAGAATCTTGAGGCTGCCGGTGCCGACCTCTCTAAATTTCAGACCAAACTTCCGAAGGCTCAGCTCAAGGATACCTATAGCAGTGAAGTGGTGATTGTCGGAGGCGGTGGGGCAGGTCTTGCGGCTGCCGCGTCAGTCATCGAAGCTGGCGGAACAGCGATCATTGTTGAAAAGCTGGGTTATTTAGGTGGCTCCACAGTAGTTTCCGGGGGCGGATACAACGCGGTTGATCCCGAAAGACAAAATCGTCAAAACATCGACGACAGCATCGACAGACATTTTCAAGACACGATGAGAGGCGGTCACAACAAAAACAATCCGGAGCTGGTGAAGAAACTGGTTGAAGAAGCTCCGCCAACGATGCATTGGTTGGAAGGCAAAGGACTTGGATTCGGGCCGAAGGTACGAGTGATTGTCGGTGGCTTGTATCCACGTGGTCATGGTGCCGAAGGAGGTGGTTATGGCTATATCCGCGTGTTGGAAAAGTTCATTAAAGCCTATCCGGATAAAGTGAAAGTATTCACCGATACTCAGGCTGTGAAACTCATTAAGAATGAGGCAGGCAAGGTGATTGGTGTTTTGGGTAAGCATGATAGTAAAGACGTCAATTTCATGGCGAGCAAAGGCGTCATCATTGCAACCGGTGGTTTTGGTTCCAATGTAGAAATGAGGCAAGCCAAAAATACCGGTGTATGGAAAGAAGTTACGCTCGATAAAAACATTCCCTGCACGAACAATTTCAAAGCATCTCAAGGCGATGGGTTAAAACTTGCCGAACAGGTCGGTGCCAATGTCATCAACCTTGATGATATCCAGCTGCATCCCGGCGGAACACCGAAAACAGGCATTATGTCCAGCTGGCCCAGCGGAAGAAACCGCATCTTCCTCACGCCGCAGGGTGACCGTTTTGTAAACGAAGATGCAGCGAGAGATACTTTATGCAAGGCTGTCTTCAAGGAAGGCGGCAAGTACTGGATTGTTTCTAATCACGTTAAGTACCCGACGCTTGACTATCAGTCGAAGAACTTAACGATTGGCGAAATGATCAAGCTTGGCCAAGCTTTCTCCGGCAACACGATTGAAGAGCTGGCTCAGAAAACGGGTATGGACCCGAAAAAACTTCGCGCCTCGATTGACACCTATAACGACGTCGTTACTGGGAAGATTAAGGAAGATAATCTTGGTTTTAAGAAATTCACTCAGGATGATAAGCCGATGACAGAAGGTCCTTTCTACGCCACGCCAATGGTACCGGCAGTTCACCATACAATGGGTGGCATTCAAATTAATTCTGCAGCTCAGGTGTTAGACAAGGCAGGGCACGTGATTCCAGGATTGTTCGCCGCAGGCGAAGCCACTGGAGGTGTTCACGGCTCTAATCGTGTCGGCGGGAATGGCGTTGCTGATGCGATGGTTTTCGGAAGAATCTCCGGACAATCTGCTTTGAAGTAATTACACTTGAAGGAGAAAGGAGCCGTAGGTTCAACGCGGCTTCTTAACGGTTTGTCGAGGGTTTTAATAGAAATTTTGTTTGTAAAAGCGCTAATCTCTGTCCTCGCCTTTACAACTACTTAACCAGTATAGGACAACGAAGGCATTCGCAACTATTTGCATTCTGCCGAGAAAGATCAATTAACTAATCAAACAAACTTGTGTACCATTTAAAACCTTTCAATCGTTGAAGACTTCTCTCCGGCCGCATAATTTTTGCTTGACTTGAAGGCTTTGTCTATGACTTCAAAGAATTGTTAGTTCTCATTAGTTAACAAGGTAAGTATTGCTTCAGTATGTTGAGTGACTTGGGGAGGTTTCCCCTTTATGGTTGAAGCTCCTTCCATTATTTTTCTGATCCAAAAATTCTCTTCAGCCCGAAATAATTCGGTTTTTAATAAATTCCGCGAAATTCTCCGTGCGTAACGCGGGGATGGATAGGAGGCGAACCGATAAGGTTCGCGCGATAGAATCGCCCTGTGAGGCCTGCCGGTTCCGCACAATCCACTTTTTTCCGGCTAAAAGAATTCGGGAATGAACGGCTCAAAAACTGTTCGGACTCGATGAGGGCGTATTTGTGAACACGCCCACGGTGATTCGTACTCCTATGGGGGACGGAAGTCGTTAGAATTTTGGGCGCGTCCCAAAGATGCCGTAGCCGTAAGCCTGCGGTAGTCCATGTATCGCTTTCACGTGTTAGCTAGATTAGAAACTAAGTTGGAGAAAAAACGCGCAGCAAAAGAAACTTTTTTCTGAAGCAATCTGTTCGAGTAAACCTGACTTCTTCAAGGGGCATCTATTTCGGCAACAACAAGTCCTGAATTTACCCATACTAGTCTTTCTTATATTTCAGGTTCGGCAGATGTCGAGCAGAAATCGTGATGTTTTCCAAATCCGCGCACTTCTCGAAATACTCGGCTGTTTCAAAAATCAATTCTTGATCTTTCATGAGTTCTGATCTCAAAGCGCCAACGTCGCACTCTAGGATTCTGGCAGGAGTCAATGCAACACAAATTTGTCCACAGGGTCGACCGGAGAAAAAGTTCATATACCCCGTCGCTACACGCAAGGGTGTTGCAATAGCGTATATACCCGTGTTTATGTCTCGAGGATCAGATAATACCTTTCCATTAATCCCATCTATAACGACAGCTAATCTCTGAACGCAGGAATCCTTTACGTAAAAATAATTCGTCTTTTTGCAGTGCTCTCTCGCTTCCCAACTCTTTAATCAGGCTTAAGAGTTGTTTCGGCACCTCAGGCGTTATCAAAAGATCAATGGGTATGTTGCCTTCTCCCAAAAAGGTCTCAGAGCAGATATTTGTTCGGCTGGGAGAGGATTCGGTTTTTTGTTTATCTACTACGTCTAATGTGCTCATTGAAAAACCTCCGGGTAGGAGAAAGAACTGCCTTGAAAGGCAAGAGGTTAGAAAAAATGCACCATGCCGACGTGAGTCACAATGCGATTAGAGCCTTTTTCTCCTCGCAAGAGACCGGTGCTTTAAACATCGAAGGCAAAGCTGCTTACTCCATGACAGAGGATCAAATCGGCTCTTCGCTCTCTGATGTCAGCGGCTCCGCTTTATTGCTCGCTGCAGGAACGACTGTTGCCGGATCCATTAATGTGGGCGCACTAAACGCAAACGCCGACAACGCACGTGCAGCTTCCTCAAATACTTTGACCGTTGCTTCCGACGGAAAAGTCCTCATCAAGGCGCTTAAGGCTATAACGGATCTTCTCCTCTGGTTGTCGTAGACAAAGTTGATGCAGCCAAAGGCAGCAGCGTTGTTCTGCTCAATGCCACAGCAGTTAAGGAAGGCACCACCGTCTTTGCGGTTAAAGATGATGACTCGATCGAGGACTACCTTTTCTCTACAGACAATCTGCTCAAGCAAGTTGTGGACAATAAGGTTGTTACCGCTAAGGCAGAAAATGTTTTCAGTGCAGATATCCTGATCCAGAACCCTGTGAACTTCGCATTAACCGCTGACGGTCTTGCAAAAGACAGAATTGAAAGTATTACCACAAACGCGACAGCTCAGGGGGCATCAGCAAAACTGAACGCAATCGCTTTGATGGGTACTGCATCCGGCACTCAGACCATGGCTGTCAATATTGCCAACACTCAGCTGGATACGATCGATTCTCACGGATCCGTGCTTGTCGGCCACGCTCATGACCGCAAGGGCGCCGACCTTTGGATTGATGTCAACGGTTCTTTCAGCAAGGCTCGTCACTATTCTGCAGGTTCCCATGAGTACGGCTACAGAAGTGATGTCTCAGGCATTACCGTGGGAAGCGGCTATGCCTTCGGTAATGGTTTAGCAGCCGGCTTGGCGGCCAACTTCGGTAAAGGCTCTCTCAGAGGTCAGAACACCGGAGCCGGAATCAAGAACAACATTGATTACTTCGGACTCAACCTTTACGGCGTTTGGTCGAATCCGTATGTGAATTTGATCGGCTCTGTCGGTTATCTTCAGAGCAAAAACGAGATCAAGTCTCAGGGCTACAAGGCAAAACCCAACGGTAAGACCTTTGTTGCCGGCATTCGTGCTGAAAAACCGTTTGCCGTTACTGAGGCAGTAAAGGTTACTCCGCACGTTGGTCTCCGTTATAAACACGTTAAGGTTGACGATTTCAATGCAAGCGGCTTCTCCTATAAGAACGAGAGCGCTAACCTCTTTGAACTGCTGGTCGGTGTCGCAGTGAGCTCCGATATTAAGACTGCCGGCGGCGCTGGAATCAAGCCGTTCGTAGACGTGACGGCGACACCGAACTTTGGTGATCGTAAGGTTAAGAATAAGGTCGGTTTGCGCAACACTGCTGTTTCTGATTCGTTCGACGCACGTATTACCAATAACGCTTTGGTAAACGGTACAATCGGCGTCAATGCCGTTAAAGGCAGCCACTCCTTCGGACTTCATTATTCCGTAGACGGCGCCAACGACGGCAGATTGGATCAGATGCTGAAAACTAAATATAGCTACCAGTTCTAATCTCTAGAAACTTGCAGAAAGTTTCCGGCTAAGTACATTAAGGCCGGAAGCTAAGTAAAACTCCCGAGTATCGACAAATAAAGTCGGTGCTCGGGATTTTTGTTTTTAACCCAAGCGCAATCCTTGGAACATGCTAAGCAGCAAACTAAAAATATGAAAAAGACCACAAGTTTTAAGGTTATGAAGAGGTTTCGGTTAAATATCGGTTCTTTAGGCTTGTAGATGCTTGGCAGCTTTCAAAAATCAAAAGTTTTGGAAGACTCGTGTAAAGGGGAACACTTTCTAGTTGCAGTTGAAGAGAAGAAATTGTGGTCAAAAGCACATTTTTTCACGACAACAGTATTTTTTCGATATGCTCCGTTCGAATCGACTAATATTCCTCAAAAAATATTAGAGGAAAGTACTACGGATGAATAAACAAGAACTGGCCGCCCAGATCTGGAAGGGCGCAAATGAGATGCGGGGAAAAATAGAAGCCGGGAACTATAAAGATTTCATTTTAGGGCTTTTGTTTTATAAATTCCTTTCGGAAAACGAGGTCAAATATCTCAAAGACAACTTGGGCGCATCTAAAGAAGACTTGGCCGCTGAGGACGTCAAAACTTATCTTATAGACAACCTCGGCTATTACATCCCTGAAGAAAATCTGTTTTCCTCAATGATGGGAAAAGATAAGGGAATGAATATCGGGAGTCTTTCGGCTGCTTTGAGTAATTTTAATTTAGTGACGCTTGAAAATCCCTTGTTCTCCAATATTTTTCGTTCTCTTAATGCGGGCCTCATGAGCCTTGGCGAAAACGATGCCACGCGCTCTCAGATGATCGTTAAACTCGCCCGTCTCATAGACAACATTCCGATGAAAAATGCGGGGGGGGGTATGATGTTCTTGGGTTCATCTATGAGTATTTAATCGGCCAATTCGCTTCCTCAGCCGGGAAAAAGGCGGGGGAATTCTATACACCGCACGAAGTCTCGGAACTGATGGCCGAGATTGTTGCTTACTCCTTAAAAGATAGAGAACGCATTTCTGTTTATGATCCGACAAGCGGTTCGGGTTCTCTCCTGATTACCATTGGTAAAGCGATTGAAAAGCAGGGAAAATCAACAGATTCAATTAGATATTTCGCACAAGAAATCATAGAGGCGACTTACAACCTAATTCGAATGAACCTTGTCATGAGAGGCATTATTCGAGACAACATTTCGACCAGCAACAACGATACGCTGCGCAATGATTGGCCAAGAAATACGCTTAAAGATGAGCCGCTTTTAGTAGACGCAGTTGTCTCTAACCCTCCTTATTCCTTAAAGTGGAACCCTGATGGCATGGCAGCTGATCCGCGCTTTCAAAATTATGGCTTAGCGCCGAAAAGCGCTGCGGATTTCGCGTTTCTTCTGCACGATCTATACCACCTGAAGTACGATGGTATTCTCACCATTGTTTTGCCTCATGGGGTTTTATTCCGGGGAGGGGAAGAGGAACGTATCAGAACACAGCTTCTTAAATTGAATCAAATTGACGCTGTCATTGGCTTGCCGCCCAATATTTTCTTCGGAACTGGAATTCCGACGATCATTATGGTGTTAAGGAAGTCAAGAGAGCAAAAAGACGTTCTTTTTATTGATGCTTCAAAAGGATTTGAAAAAGTCACGGCAAAAAATAAATTAAGAGCGCGGGACATTAGAAAAGCCGTAGAGGTATGGAAAGATCGCAAAGAGCTGGAAGGTTTTTCTCGTAGGGTTTCTTTTGAAGAAATTGAAAACAACGGATTTAACTTGAATATTCCACGTTACATCGCTTCTTCTGAAGAGGAGAGATCGGATTTATATTCTTTAATTTACAGCGGAATACCAAAGAAGGAGATTGACACTCTACAGCCGTTTTGGAACGTGTTTGAAGGGCTTAAAGAAAAATTATTCAACCAAAGGGAAGACGGCTATTTTGTCTTAAAGGAAAACGCGAAAGAAATCCTGGAAAATTTTCCGGCAATCATAGAATTTAAAAAGAAAGTTCATGAGTCTTTCAAGGCGCTTTTTCCTCTCCTCAAACAAAAACTTATAGCAGAGCGTCAAGTAATTTCTCAGAGTTTGGCGTTTGAATCAATTGCTTCAGAAATACTGGAACAAGCAGAAAAACTGCCCTTAATCGATAAGTACGAAGCATTTGAACTCTTCTCCCAACATTGGACAGAAATAACAAATGATATGGAAGCTCTCTCTTCCCAGGACGGTAGTGAAGTTTTCGGGGAGGAGCAAAGACAGGAAAAAACTGATGAACGCAACAATCCTGAGTTAGGAAAAGAAGAAATAACTTCCTACGGGGAAGCTTCATTTCAACTCGGCGCTTTTGTCAGAACTTTTATTCAGGAGCGTTATTTTCCGACTAAGTTAGAAGAACTAAGTTCCGCCGAAAGGAGCGCCGAGCTTGCCAAAGAAGAGTTGAAAGAACTGTACGGTGAAATTCCAGAAGACTTTGAGTTTGATTCTGCAATCGATCAAGATAAAGAAGTCTTTATTCCGAAGGAAATCAAAGCCCTCTCTAAGGCGATTGCAAAAGACGAAAAGGCCGGCCTTACTCTTTCAGAATCTCAGGAATTCTTAAAAAAAGTTGCTTCACAAATTTCAGCAGCGGATAAGACACGCAAAGAAGCTAAAAAAATTTATGAAGAACTCGATGGGGAAACTTCGAAAAAGCAGCAAAGTCTCACAGAAGAAGAATTTGAAGAAATCTTAACGAATAAATGGATCTATCCGTTAGTAAAGAGCTGGGAGAGAATGGGGGACGACCTCGTCTTTAAGTTCTCGGAAAAACTTTCAACTTTACAGGCAAAGCATAGCTCCTCGTTTATTGCTCTTGAGGAAGAAATTAAGAAAACTTCTGATGAGCTTTCCAGTCTTTTGTCAGAATTACAGGCCGATGAAATTCAGTCTAAGGCTTTAAAGGCACTCCAAGAGTTAATTAAGGGGTAGAGCCGTGAACCAAAACAAATCGGTAAAAATTCGCTTTAAAGGTTTCACCGAAGCGTGGGAACAGCGTAAGTTAGAAGAATTAGCGTCAAAATTCACTGGAGGTGGAACGCCAAATACTTCCAATCCTAATTATTGGAATGGCGAGATCCCCTGGATTCAAAGCTCAGATCTTGAGGAAGATGATGTTTTATCTCTCACAGTTAAAAAACACATCTCGCAGGAAGGATTGAAGAATTCAGCCGCAAAAATTATTCCCAAAAACTCTCTAGTTATCGTTACTAGGGTCGGCGTAGGAAAATTAGTCGTTAATACTCAAGAAATTGCAACTAGCCAAGATTTTCTTTCTCTTTCTGGAATCAAAGGAAATTCTAGGTTCTTGGCATACTCTCTTTATTCGCTATTGAAAAAAATTACTCAGAGGGTCCAAGGGACTTCCATCAAGGGTATAACCAAAACAGACTTCTTAAAGGAAGCGATCTTTGTTCCCTCTTTGGAGGAACAGGAAAAGATTTCCTCATGTATGGTTGAGGTCGACAAGCTTATTACTCTTCATCAGCGTAAATTGAACAGATTCCAAAAAATTCGAACAACTTTTCTTCAAAAAATGTTCCCTAAGAATGGAGAAACGAAGCCGGCGATAAGATTAACGGGATTCAACGCCGATTGGGAGCAGGAAAAACTTCAGAATTTTGCCGTACGGATAACAAGAAAAAATATTAAAAAACAGAATAACAGACCACTAACCATCTCAGCGCAACACGGGCTTGTTGATCAAACGGTTTATTTCAATAATCGAGTAGCCGCCCAAGATGTTAGCAACTACTATCTGATAAAAAAAGGGGAATTTGCCTACAACCGAAGTACATCTAAAGATGCTCCTGTAGGTGCCGTTAGACGTTTGGTCGACTATGAAGAAGGGGTTCTATCTACTTTGTATTTGGTTTTTTCAATAACTGATCCGCAACATGTTGATCCTAATTACTTGTCATATTTTTTTGAAACTACAGGTTGGCACAGTTGGATTTTGGAAAGGGCAGCAGAAGGTGCTAGGAATCACGGACTTTTAAACGTCTCTTCTCAAGATTTTCTTAGTCTTCCCGTTATGTTGCCATCTAGCCTGGAAGAACAACAAAAAATCGGAGAATTTTTTCAAAAAATAGACGACTGCATCATTCTTCTTGAGCGTCAAGCCGACCTTCTCAAGCAGATCAAGTCAAGTCTTTTACTGAGCATGTTTCCACCCTCAAACGCAGAATGATTATGACCGGAAGTTTATTTAAATCTGAAGCAGAATTCGAAAAGGCCTTAATTAACACCCTGAAAAATAAAGGTTGGAAGGGGGATGTTTTTTATCGGCCGACAGAAAAGGACTTAATCGAGAATTGGAAAAAGATTATTTTTGAGAATAATCGTGATGTCCTGCATGGCGTTCCGTTATCAGATTCCGAGATGGATCAAATTCTCAAGCAAGTGGACAGCTCACCTCTACCGCTTGATAAAAATCTTTTTATTAATGGCTCCTCTATGTCAATTCTGAGAGACAATCCGGAAGCGCCTCAGCTTTCGGAATACGTTTCTTTAGTCATATTTGATCATAATCAAATTGCCGGAGGAAGAAGCCGCTATCAAATCGCCGAACAGCCTATTTTTGAAGGCGACGTTTCCAAAAAGGAAAGAGGAGATATCATGCTCCTTATCAATGGGATGCCGGTTATTCACATTGAATTAAAAGCTAATAGCATTGACATTCATGATGCAAAAAATCAAATCCAGCGTTATTTAAGGCATGGTATTTTCAGTAAAGGTATTTTTTCGCTTGTTCAATTTTTCGTCGCGATGAATCCAAACGAGATGAGTTATTTCGCTCATCCGGGCAGTAAACCGATCAACCCTAAATTTGTCTTCCACTGGGCGGACGAAAAAAATAATATTGTTAGCGATTGGCGGAAGATCGCCGAAGACTTTTTGTCTATTCCGATGGCGCATAAGATGGTGGGCTTCTTTACGGTTGCCGACAGAGGAGACAATATTCTCAAGGTAATGAGAAGCTACCAATATTACGCAGCCGACGGCATCTCTCATCGGTACTACGAAGAAGAAAAAAAGAACGAAGTCTATGTAGACAATTACCGCAAAGGCGGATTTGTGTGGCACACGACAGGTTCCGGCAAGACGATGACGAGTTTTAAAGCCGCCCAGCTCATTGCTTCTTCCGGAAAGGTGGATAAGGTCGTCTTTCTTGTAGACAGAATTGAGCTAGGGACTCAGTCGCATACTGCCTATAACAATATGTCCCTGGTCGATGACAGCGTGGACACTGTGGATTCCACGGCGGAACTCATTGCAAAACTTAAAGACAAAGGGACCGGTTCCAACGGACTTATCGTTACCTCCATCCAAAAAATGAGCCGGATCAAGGAAGGTGGGACTATTTCTCTGCCGGACTTGGAAAAATTACAGAAAAAAGAAATCGTATTCATTATCGACGAGTGCCATCGATCGGTATTCGGAGATATGCTGCAAGATATCCGCAATAATTTCCCCAAAGCAACTTATTTCGGCTTCACCGGAACGCCGATTACCGAAACCAATAAAAAAGTCGGAGCTACTACCAGCGATATCTTCGGAGACACGATTCACATTTACACGCTTGCCGAAGCTATAAGAGATAAGAATGTCCTAGGCTTCCAGATAGACCGAGTTTCTACGTTTCAAGAGCAAGAACTGCGTCAGCAAGTCGCTATGCGGGCAGCTGATGCCAAAGACGAAAAGGACCTAATTGAAGACAAAAAGAAAAAAGACGTCTTTGACGAGGTCATGGCTCTTCCCATGGGAGAGTCCGTTAACGGCGAAGGAAAGATAATAAAGGGAATTGAATCATTCATTCCCGACGCACAATATAAGCAGGAAAAGCATCGAAACATAGTCGTCAAAAATATCCTTGATGACTTCCCAAAACTAACCCATCCGTTCGGAACGGAAAAACAATTCCACGCTATTTTTGCGACTTCAAGCATCGAAGACGCGATTGCTTACTGGGATCTTTTTCAAAAGGAAATAGATAAGCGCAGGCAGGGAAATCCAAACTATGAAGCGCTCAAAATTACTGCTTTGTTTGACCCCTCTATTGATAATTCGGACGGTGATCAGGATATTAATCACTCTAAGCTTGATAAGACTCAATGGGTTGACAAAATCCATGCGAAATACAATGAGGATTTCGGTCTGTCTTTACAGCGAGATTCCGACTTCAAAAGAGATATTGCTGAGAGACTTTCTCATAAGGAAAATTATCGCGGGATAGACAAAGATAGGAGTAAACAGTTAGACATTCTTATCGTTGTTGATCAGATGCTGACTGGCTTTGATTCTCAGTGGGTCAACGCGCTTTTTCTCGACAAGATGCTTCAATACGAGGGCTTAATCCAGGCTTTTTCCCGGACGAATCGGCTTCTGGACGATGATAAAGATTTCGGAAGGATTCGCTATTACAGAAAACCTTTCACGATGGACAACAGAGTGGCAGAAGCAGTAAAGCTTTACACCAACGGTCACTCCGCAGGAATTTTTGCTGACAAGCTTGAGAAAAATCTCTTTGATCTCAATGAAATACTTAAAAAGATCGTCAATATTTTCGCGGCTGCCGGTATAGAGGACTTCAGCAAAGTTCCGCCGGCGGAAGAAGACAAAAATAAATTCATTAAAGAAATGTCTCAGCTAATGTCGGTGATTCGTTTGGCAACCGTTCAGGGATACAGATTAGAAAAACAGGACTACACGTTTAAAGATGACGGAGAAGCCAGAGGCGTTCATATCGGGCTAACCAAGACGCTGTATGAAGTCCTCTTGCTGCGATTAAAAGAGGCATTAGCCGGAACGATTTCGGATCCGATAACCAGGCCGGAAGAGAGCCCGTTGGAAAGTATTGATGGTCAGCTCAACATAAATTCCCTCAAAATTGATTTGGATTATATTGAGAGCCGGTTCAAGGTGTTTCTAAAGGCCGTCCAAGATAAAGATCCTGAAGATCACCAGGAGAGCCTTCTAAACGAGATTCATGGGCACTACTGTCTGCTATCAAGAGAGCAACAGGCGGCCGCCGACTATCTTCTCGCGAAAATAAAAAGCGGAGAAATCGTCGTCCAAGGAAATGAAACACTGGAAAACCTTCTCGAAAAATATCTTAAGGATCAAAAAGAAGAGCAAATTGATCAATTTGTCGAAATCACAGGAGTAGATAAAAAGCAGCTCGTTGACTTCATCAATTCTTCCGTCACCGACGGGAACCTAAATGCCTATGGCAGATTTGATTCATTGAAGAAAACCATCGACAAAGAAAAAGTCATGAAGTTCATGAGGGAGTGCGCCGTTGGTGTCTCCGTGAGCCCGGTGATCGCACAGATAAGATTTTCCCGCTTACTTGAGGACTTTATTCGGAAGGGACCGGTTTCAATAGAGTTGGTGAGACTCTGGGCCAGAAAACTAATGGAAAGAAAACAGCAGTAAGAAAAGTTGCGAAAAAGGGCGATCTTCCTGCCGGGGAAAATAGTCCGGCGGGAGGACGCGTCTATTCCTTCAAGGCAGAAGGTTTTGCTTCGATCGACTGTCTCAGCAACTCGGTTGCCTCAGGAAGGTCGTTGCGGTTTAACGCCTTTAAAAATCCTTCAAGAAGTGTGGCCTTCTCCTCAAAAAATTCCTTCGGCATGTCTTTGACTAAACTCTTAGTGGATTGAAAGTAGGTTCTGACGACATTGGCAAAGACTTCCATGACGCGGTTTCCGCAGCAATGAAGCATCAATAGGTGGAAATCCATCAGAATCGCATCGGCTTTCAAAGGGTCTCCGGCATTGAGCCTAATTCCGTTGACCAAGTTTCTCATTTGAGCCTGAGTGGCAGGCGTGAGTCTTCGGATCACAAAAGGCAAAACCGAGAGCTCAATCATGAGCCGCGCCTCGTTGAATTCCAGCTCGTCAAAGCCGGCTAACTTAAGCTGCTCGAGAATGTTGTAGGTCATGTCGTTGGTCGCTTGTCTTTTGACAAACGTACCGCGCTTCTTTTTTCTTTCTAAAACGCCCATCTGGACCAAGAGGTCGAGCGCCTGCCGAACCTTATAACGAGTCAAGCCCAAAGCTTGAATCAGTTCGTCTTCTCCGGCAACCTTATCTCCCGGCTGGGGCTGGGTTCGAAAAAGGTATCTTTCAACTTTAGAGAATTCTTTAGATTGCGGAGAAAGTGGCATGACAGCTCCAAATTTTTTAAATCATTGTAAGTAACAAAAAGCCGGAAGTTTTCGTTCCGGCTCTTTGATGCTCTATATTCGTTAGAAAACGAATTTGGAAATGACGTAGCCGATAGTCAACTGGCTAAGAGTCGTCACAATTCCGGGGAGCATGTAGCTGTGGTTAAACACAAACTTACCGATCTGAGTTGTTCCTGTTCGGTCAAAGGCTACGCAGCCGATGATGGCGCCGCCCGCAGGAATCATGAAGTAACCGCTGACAGCCGGGAACATCCAGACTAAGTCTGCCGGAGAGATTCCGAGGCCGATACCCATCGGAACTAATGCCGTTACGGTTGCGCCCTGAGAGAAGAGCACTGCTGACAAAATAAACAAGGCAACCGCAAAAAGGATTGGTGCGCCCTGGATCATGTTTCCGAACTCGGCAACAAACATCGGTTTGTAGAAATTGAAGAAAGTAGCCGTTAACCAAGACACGCCGTAAACTGCGACCATGCCGATTAAACCTGAGCGGAAGACGGAACCGTCGGCGAGCTTCTTCGGAGAGACATTGGCAATCACCATGATCAAGCCGGCGCAGCAAAGCATGACGATTTGGACCATGTTCGGAATGGAAAGACGTGTGACTTTTCCGGCCTTTTCCCAAGACGGCATTAAGTCGGGGAAGGAGCCGAAGAAGACGACGGCAAGAATACCTAAGGCAAACACGATCACGCCTTTCTTAGCGCTGGAAGAGTAGCTGCGGCTGTCGGTATTGATGGGCTTGTCCTGGAATTCTCCGCTCATAACGCGGCGCTGGAATTCGGGGTCGTCAGCCAATTCTTTACCTTTTTTGAACATGAAGGCGCAGCCGATCAGCACGCCTAAGAGGCAGGCCGGAATGGCGACGGAGAAGATCTGCAAAGGTGTAACGCCTTTAACCGCCAAGAGGGCAATCATGGCACCGGTTGCTGCCGACATCGGAGAGCCGGTGATGCCGGATTGAGCACCGATCACGGACATTGTCAGGGGACGTTCGGGACGCACTCTGGCTCCGATAGCAACTTCGGCAATCACGGGATAGACCGAGAAAGCCACATATGCGGTTCCGCAGAAGAGTGTAAAGAGGTAGCAGACCAGCGGGCCCATGAAAGTGATGTTCTTGGGATTTCTCCTTAAGAGCTTTTCTGCGATGCTCACCAAGAAATCCAAGCCGCCGGAGCCCTGCAAAATCGAGGCGCAGGTAATGACGGCTGTGATGATGAGCAGCACGCTGACGGGAGGCGCACCCGGTTGCATACCGAAACCGAATACTAAAACGCCTAAACCGATACCGCCGGCTGCGCCGAGACCGGCACCGCCCCATTTTGCACCGATGAAGATGGCAATAATGACGACGGCTAGTTCCATCCAAAACATCATGTCCATCGTTGTTCTCCTATGAGATGAACTTTGCTTCGAAAATCTTGAATATCGCTACTCGATTGGGAATGACGATGCCCAGGATCAGGAAAACCATTCCCACCAAACGGAAGGCAGGGATGCTTTCTCCTAACAATAGGGCCGCAAATCCGATCGTGAAGACAGGCTCGAAAGAGCAAAAGATTCCGGCTTGCGTTGCGCCCAAGAGCTGAACGGCTCTGGAGACACAAATGGTGGACAGGACGGTAGAAACAACGCCGTAACCGAACGTCGTCCCAAGCTGCATGGCATCGAACCTGAGGATAAACAGAGGGTTATGAAGGAAGCAAAGTCCGATAGTTGAAAATAGAAGGGTTAAAAAAGTGATTTGGTACGCAGACACATTCGTCGCCAGCTGCTGAAGCGACAGCAGATATACGGCATACATGAAGGTCGAAAGAAAACCTAAGCCCAGCGCCGTGTAAGTGATATTGGCCTTAAAGGCATCCGAGAAAATACAGAGGCACCCTAGAAGAATAAACGTAATGGATACAATCTGATTCGCCCGGATACTTTTGTGGAAAATAAGGCCGTTGATTGCCAAAATGATTAACGGGTAGACATAAGTGATCAAGCTCATCATGGATGCCGGAATATCCTTGAGAGCGTAGACATAGAGAAGATTCAAGGGGAGCAGTATCAGGAGTCCTATGAATAGCGACTTTCTTATCAGTGATCTGCTGAACCGATAAAAATCTTTCTGAAGGAACGGCCCCATAAGCCCTAACACGACGACCGCAAATATGAATCTGGCATGCAGGATTTCGATGCCTGATAAATCACACGAATAAGCAAGTTTCGCAAATATGGGGTTTAGACCATACGTAATCGCGCTTAATAAAGAAAAGAGGATCCCAAGAGCGACTAGGGGCTGAACTTGTTTTGTATTTACTGCTTTGGTCATGTTGAGGCTTAAGGGCTAACGTTCTAAATTACATTTTTGGGTTTATTCCAAGTCTTTGTGGGCTTTATCTAAGAACTCCTCGGCATGCTGCATCTGCACTTTGACTGCTTCGGGTGCCGTGCCGCCGTAAGACTTTCTCGCTCCGACGGAGTGTTCAAGAGAAATGTCCTCGAAAATATCCTTGTCAAAGAGTTCGGACTGAGCCTTAAATTCGTCAAGCGTCAGATCATCAAAAGTCTTGTCGTTTTCAACGCAGTATCTGACGGTCTGACCGACGACTCGGTGAGCGTCTCTGAACGGCATGCCTTTCTTAACGAGGTAGTCGGCCATATCAGTTGCCGTAGAGAAGCCGTGGGAAGCCGCCTGATAAGTGCGTTTGCCGTTGATTTTCATCTTGCGGACCATCGGCGCCATAACTTTCATCGTGCTCTGCCAGAGATCAATCGTTTCATAAGAAAGGAACTTGTCTTCCTGCATGTCTTTGTCGTAGGCAAGCGGAATACCTTTCATCATAGTGAGCATGGCCTGCAGGTAGCCGTACATGCGGCCGGTGCGACCCTTAATTAATTCAGCAAAGTCGCAGTTTTTCTTCTGCGGCATGATGGAAGAGCCCGTCGTAAAGTCGTCGGAAAGCTCGACAAACTTGTACTCTTGGCTTGCGAATATGATGATTTCTTCGCATAGTCTCGACAGGCGCATGTAGCTCATCGCGGCAATAGACGCGAATTCTATGCAGTAGTCTCGGTCGGCAACCGTGTCGATACTGTTTTCGGTGGGCTTTTCAAATCCCAGCTGCTTGGCGGTAGACCAACGGTCGATCGGGAAGTCTGTCCCGGCTAAAGCCGCGGCGCCCAGGGGGCACTCGACCAGGCGGTCAAGGAATCCCTGAAGTCTCGCGTAATCGCGTTTGAGCATCCAGAAGTAAGCCATCAGCCAATGAGAAGCCAAGACGGGCTGAGCGACTTGCAGGTGAGTGAAGCCCGGCATAATCACACCGAAATTCTTTTCTGCCTGTTCGTAAAGGGATTTTTGGATTTCAACAATTAATCTTTGACATTCTTTGGCAGCGTCGCGGAAATAGAGATAGCTGTCTACGCAGCACTGATCGTTTCGGCTTCTACCTGTGTGCAGTCTTCCTCCGGCCGGTCCGATAAGTTCCGTCAGACGTTTTTCAATTGCCATATGGATGTCTTCATCTTCGGCATTAAAAGTAAACTTGCCTTCTTCGATTTCTTTGCCGACGAGTTTCAGACCTTCTTTAATTTTTTCGACGTCTTCGGCTTTCAGAATGCCGGTTTCGCCCAGCATCGTGACATGAGCGAGACTGCCCTGAATGTCATACGGGCATAAGCGGGTTTCGACTTTGATGACGGCTCCGAATTCTTCGACGAATTTAGGAGGAACCTCAGCGAATCGTCCTCCCCACATTTTGTTAGACATATATTTCTCCAAAAGAATGATCAGGTTGATCCCGGAAAATTTCTTTCCTTAATTAAAGTTTAGAGAGTCTCTTTTATCGATAAATTTGCTGATTACGCTAATGAAAAAACAGAAAATCGAAGTTAGATGAATTAACTAACTATTTATTTATATAGGATAAACTAATAAAAATATAATTATTTTTATATCGATAAATTACACAGTAATCCTAGGTCAACAGCAGAAATCAATCTATATGCGGAATCCGTTTAGCTTATCGATCCGGGTGCAATCGCTATCACACAAATTGTGTTCGGTTAAAAGGGATACACCGGCCGCTCTGCCTTACTAATAATCGGGTAGGCAATTAGGGATAGCGATCGTTCTTTTTTGGGGGATACGTACGTATCGTCTAAACCTAGAATTAACATAACCGCTTAACAATAAGCGGCTCACAAAACCAAGGAGAATGATATGACCGGTATTAACCGTCGCGGATTGCTCAAAGGAAGCATTTTCGGAATGGCTGCCGCAGGTGCCTCTGTGATCCCTGTTGCAGTACAGGCCCAAGCTGCTGCTCCTGTCAAAACTGAAGAATATGACGTTGTTGTCATCGGCTGCGGCTGCGCAGGCATGGCTGCTGCTCTTGAAGCTGCCGATAAGGGCGCTAAAGTCGTTATTTTGGAAAAGATGTCCCGTCCGGCAGGCAACACGATTTTTGCCGGCGGTCACTTCAACGCCACCAACACCTATGTCCAGAAAGCGCAGGGACTTCAAGACACGATCGACGATTTCTATCGTGACATGATGATCGTCTCCCAGCAGCGCGGCGACAAAGCTCTAACCCGTCAGTACTGCGAAATGTCCGGAAGCGCTATTCAGTGGCTGACAGATGAATGCGGCGTCAAATTCAAACCCATCGTTGTGGAAGTATTCCCGGGGTTGAACCGCGGTCACGTGGTTGACGGCAAGCTCAAACCGGGCGGAGCTCAGCTTTCCAAACAGATGCTCGACACTGTTAAAGCTAAGAAGATCCCAGTTCTCTTTAATACCAAAGTAATTTCTTTGATCGGCGACAACCGTCTGCATGTTTTAGGCTGCAGAGCCGTCAATGAGGATGATGAAGCCGTTGACTTCATGGCTAAAGGCGGTGTAGTCATCTGCACCGGCGGCTTCCATGCCAACAAAGAAATGGTATGCCGCTACATGGGCGGTGACGTTGCTTGGATGCCGATTCGCGGATCCAACGTTCTTCAGGGCGAAAACATCACTCTGACAATGCCTTTCAATCCGAAGTACGTCAATATGGACCAGTTCCATGCCGGTCCTATCCACGGACCCACACGCGCTAATCCTTCCACAATGGTTAACTACGGCGTTCTGCTTAAAGAAGACGGCACCAGATTCCTGGACGAAGCCGAGACTTACGTCTCCGTAGCACAGAAGATGCCGAAGATCATTCCGAACAACTGGGCTTTCATCATCATTGACAGCCAGGTTGTCGATGTTCCGACAGTTAAAGCCCGTATCGACCGTTATAAGAGAGCGAAGGCTCCGATTTATACTGGCAACACCATTGAAGAAATGGCCAAAGCCGCCAATCTTCCGGTTGAGCAGGTTGTTTCTGTCATTAAGGAATACAACGATGCAGTGAAGGCAGGCAAAGCCAACACGCTGACACCTCCGAACACCCTCGAAAAACCGCGTCTGATCGAAAAGGGACCTTTCATGGCATTCCCATTCCAGGGCGGCATGACTGCAACTTTCGGCGGCCCGATGATTACAGCTAAGTCGGAAGTCTTAAATAACGACGACAAACCGATTCCGGGTCTGTACGCAGCCGGAAATGCGCTCGGCGGTATTTTCTACCATGACTATATCGTCGGCTCTCAGCTGACAGCTGCCGTTATTTGGGGAAGAATCGCAGGCGAACAAGCAGCGGCTCGAGCCGGTGCTAAACAAGGCTAATTCCCGTTAAAACTGTTTGCCCTCCTTAGCTATCGGAGGGTAAACGCTCTTTCGAGAGTCGTACTAACAGGTGAAATCATGCGATTTGTGTATTTGGCTCTTATTTTGGCGCTTTCCTCTTCGAGCGCTTTTTGCGCCGACGATGCTCTTTTACAAGCGCATATGAGCAAAAGTGTCACGTGTCAGGCCTGTCATACGGAGACTCCGCCGGCTAAGCGTGTAAAGACTGCAAAATGTCAGGAGTGTCACGGCAATTATGAGGCGTTAGCCGCCAGAACTGCCAAAATGACACCCAACAATGTTCATGCCAACCACCTCGGCGATTTAGACTGCAGAGAATGCCACGGCGTTCATAAGCAGCAGACTTTAGCTTGTGCGGAATGTCATCAGTTCAAATTCGAAATGCCGAAATGAGCTTTTTGACACGATCAAAACGATTGATATTGACTTTGAGCTTGAGCGCAATCATACCCTGCGCTCAAGCTTCTAACGACACAATTACACTAGGCGTTTCTTCCCGCGTTCCGAACGTCAACGAGGACCTGATTCTCAAAACCGAACGCGTGCTTACGGACCACTTCGGTCCGAAAAATTTTCGGATTGTTCACTATTCGTTGGACGGCTTAGTAGAGGCGATCAAAGAGGGCGAAGTAGATATTTTTCTTTCCAGCGCGGGTCTTTACCGCCGGATGTCCTCTGAAGGAGTCCGAGATCTCGTGGCACTTGCCTCTCCGAGATTCCCAGATCCGAATCACAGCGAAGGCACCGCATTTATCGTTCGGAATGACCGGACTGACCTTCAGAGCATCAAGGATCTGAAGGGAAAAATTCTCGCTGCTAATTCTCCGACGGGATTTTCCGGATACCAAATCGGCTTGTACGAAATTTTTAAGGCCGGCTACGACCCTGAACGTTTTTTCTCCAAAACAATTTTCACCGGGGAAAGAGAGAAAATGAAGGGAGTCGTGCAGGCAGTCTTGGATGGGAAAGCCGATGTCGGTTTTTTAAGGCTTTGCTACTTCGAAGACATGATTGATCCGAAGGAGACCGATCCTAACCAGTTGAGGATTATCGGAGATCGAAAAAAGGAGCTTAACTGTTCTCACTCCACGGACCTTTATCCTTCATGGACTATTTCAACAACAAGGCATATTTCTCCGGAGAAAGCCAAAGAAGTGCTCCAAGTCCTTTTGGCTATTTCCCCGACGGAAAAGGGCGCCTTTTGGGGGCTGGCATCAAACTACCACGGCGTAGACTCCCTTTTCAAAGACCTCAAACTCGGACCTTGGTACTATCTGCGGGAATGGACTGTCAACAGATTTTTGAGCACCTATTGGCCGTTTTTGGCCTTGTTTCTTCTTTGCATTTTCGGATTGATCGCGCACGGATTCAGAACCGAAATATTAGTAAGACGCAAAACCGAAGAACTCGAGCTTGCCCACAAATCCCAAACCCAGCTGCTGCAAAGAGCAAAGAGCGCTTCCGAGCGATTGGATTCCCTTCAAAAGATGGGCGCAATCGGTCAAATGTCGAGCATCATTTCGCATGAACTTCGTCAGCCTCTGGCCACCATTCAGATGTATACAAGAGGAGGCTTGAGGGTCATAGAAGGGCTTGAAAACACGAAGGAAAACTCCAAAATTGTTTCTGCCTTCAGCCTCATTGATAAGCAGTGCGTCAAAATGGAGAGCATTATCGAAAAGGTCCGAAGCTACGCCAAGCAGAAGAAGACAAAACACGAACTGATCGATGCCGCGGAGATTGCCAAAATTGCAGTAGAGAACTTTGAAACTTCGAAAAACGGAAGCGTCAAGGTTAAAACCGAATTCCAAACAGGCTCTTTCGTTTGGGCAGATAGTTTGGAATTGGAACTGGTTATCGTAAATCTTCTGAGAAACGCTTCGGAAGCTCAGGGAAATGTATCGGAACCTATACGAATTTCAGTAACGTGGGCGGATAACAAAGTTGAAATCTCGATCTCAGACAAAGGCAGAAACCTTTCGGAAGAAGAATTTGAGAAACTTAAGGTTCCGCTGACCTCAACCAAGGAAAACGGGATGGGGCTCGGTTTGACGATAGTTAAAACAATTGTGGAAGCTCATCAAGGAAAGATTTGTTTCAAGCGAAACAGCGACGTTGGTCTGACGGTTACAGTCAGCTTCCCTTTGGCAAAGGACGGATTTGCATGCCAAACTCAGAAATAAAGGTATTAGTTCGTATCGTCGATGATGACTCTGACCTGAGAGCCGCAATTCGGTTTTTGTTAGAGTCGGAGGGCTGGGAAGTTGCCGATTATTACAGTGCCGCAGATTTTCTTCTCAACGATGACCCGGAAATTCCGGGGTGCCTGATCCTGGACGTACGAATGCCGGAAATGACCGGAATCGAACTACAAGGTGAACTCAAGCAGCACTTGCGGCAAATTCCGATCGTATTTCTTTCGGCACACGGTGATATAGAAATGGCTGTGAAAACGCTTCATGAGGGAGCTGTTGATTTTCTCACCAAGCCTGTTCAAGAAGACAAGCTCGTTCCGGTCATTTCCAGAGCTGTCAAACTTGATCTAATCAAGCGAGGACTTTCCTTTGATCACGAAGAAATCAAAGAACGATACAAGGAATTAACTGAGCGCGAAACGCAAATCGTATCTTTACTTATTAAGGGCTTGTTGAACAGAGAAATCGGAGAGAGACTTGGAATTAGTACACGCACAGTGGAAGTTCATCGCGCGCGGGCCTTTAAAAAACTTCAAGTGCACACAATCAGCGAATTAATTCAGTCCGCCCATGCGGCGGAAGATTAATTAATTTTTAAAAAGGGTTCGTTCTTGCCGCCTATTAAGGCTTCTGCAGGAGAAGCCTTCCGAAAAGTCTAATAACGGAGAGGATTTCCGCGTTGCTTAATGATTTGCTTGGGAATAAAAGTACTTCTTATTAGGTTTCATGTAGGTTGTCGTTAGACGAAAAATCGATGGCTTGATTAAGACTTATTAGCTATCAAAAGAAAATTTTTAACGAGGTGTCCATGAAAAAAGATACATGCGTTGATGAATGATTTGTGCGCGCAGAAAGGGAGGAGATCTAACGTCCTCCAGAATATTCGCCGGGCGAAATTAGAATTTATTAATAGCCATAAGAAAATCCTTTAATTCCGAGGGAGTTGAAACGCCAAGCAAATGCAGCACATTAGCTCGGTGTCTCTCTATAGTTCTTCGGCTTTTACCCAGACGCTCTCCGATTACGGAGCTCGTTAAATTTCTGGCGATAAGCTTAGCGACTTGCTTTTGTTGTTCAGAGAGATGCTCATAGCGTTTCTCGGGAGCCGATTCCCTTAGTTTTTCGAGTGTCTGTTCATTTTCTTCAACGGCCTTTTCTATTGCCTGAGTCAACAGTTCAGGTACAACCGGTTTGCGAAGAAAATCAAATGCACCTCCCTTAAAAGCCCCGATAACCATATTCACGTCTGCGTGTGCGGTAAGAAAGATAATGGGAAGTATTATCTCTTGCTCGGATAAGAGTCTTTGGACCTCTATCCCGTTAAGCCCCGGCATTTGGTAATCCAAAATTATGCAGCCGGACCTTTCCAGATCGTCATTCTCTAAAAAAGCTTCAGCTGAACCATAGGTAGCTACAGAAAACCCGTCAAGCTCTAACGAAAATTTAATGGCTTTCAATAATGCTTCGTCATCATCGACAACTCGAATAAGGGCGTTTTTATTCATTCTTTCCTCCGGATGTCGGGCTATTTTCATTGGGAAAGACGGTGATTATGCATACCAGGTTATGGTCATCGGACCTTTGAAATTTCACCCCGAATCCATGTCTTCTAAGAATGGATTTAACAATGCTTATCCCTAATCCCGTACCTTCTTCTTTTTTTGAAGCCAAAGGCCGCTCTAATTGAGAGCGTACTTCTTCTGTGAACTTACCGCTGTTGTCGGTAATGCAGATCTCAAAGCCCGAGGATCTCGAATTGTTTGTACTAATCCGGATCTCCGGATCGGATTTATCTTTTAGCGCCTGATAGCTATTCCTAATCAGATTGCTGATTGCGATTTCAAACTCAAGCTGAGGAAAACTGACCTTAAGCTCATCTTTGCAAAGATTTAATCGGAATAACTTTTCCGAGGCCGGCTGAGAGCGAACGAAGTTAGCGACGATTTTATTTATGGAATCATTAAGATAGATGAACTCTTTTTTACTTTTCCTCTTGGCCGCATAATTTTGGACAATGCTCAGGATATCTGTAACGCGAGTTAACTGCTGCTGCAGAGCCTCCGCAGCCTCTAAGGCCATCGCCTTTTTCGCGGCTGTCCAATTCTTCAGAAGCTTGTCCAAACTATTGGCGTAAAAAAGGCAGGCCGCCAGAGGCTGACCTAACTCGTGTGCGATAACACTCGAAAGGCTGGAAACCACCAAAGCATTTTTAATAGATTGAATCTCTTCGGCTTTTTTCTTTTGATCCTGTGTGGCTTTAAGAATGTCGTTGGTGGCTTTATATACTGCCTTTCCGGTGGCATAAATATGCCATATCGCAAAAAGAAGTGACAGAATTAGCAACAGGATCAGCGTTTTAAATTCATTCCAAATTCTTGTCAGCGTCCAACTCTTTAGGTGCTGATAGGGGCCTTCCTTTAGAGCTTCGTACATCTTGTCTACCGGATCGTAATCGCTTGCGAAGGTCCAATATTCTCCGTCAGCATTTGGCTTAATTCTCAAGAGATTCTCGGCGATTTGACGAATCATTTGGGAGCTTAAGTTTGAAGAAACCAGAAGAGAAAAATTCGGATAAAGGTCCGTTGAAGTTAAACAATGAGAAGACAAGTTCGGTTTCACTCCCACAACGTCCAATCCTTCCGTTAAATCAATCCCCGTCTTTCTTTTGTGTCTTTCTGCATAACAGACACTGAGAAATGTGCTGTCGGCTTCTCCGTTTCTTACTGCTTCCAAACGTTTCTGAGGATTTGTGCCCAGGTAGAGAATTTTGGAGAAAAAGGAATCCGGGTCATAGCGGCGATCCAAAAGCTCTTTTTTGATGGTGAGTGTCCCTTGAAAGGCAGAAGGGGTATTTAAGGCAATCGAGTGCCCCTTCAAATCCTCAATCGTTTTTACCCCGAGGTTCTTATTAGCCAAAATTAAACTTCCGACAGCTAGGTCGGGATTGGGCTGAACGCCGGTTGCCAAAGTCAGGACGTCTCTCCATCCATTCTGTAAGTAACGTCGATAAATACCGCTGTTGGCAATCACAATATCGGCTTTTCTCTCCTTGATGGCCTCATCCAATCCGGAGGTAGTAACGTTTCTTACAATGAGTTTCCTCGGTTCTATAGACTTCTGAATAAGCTCATAGGTTTCTTTGGCAATTTTGAGCTCGAATGAGGGCCGAGTAAATTCAACTCCGTAAAGATATACGGGCGCGGTCTGCACATCAGTTGGTTCAGCAGAAATCAAAGGGCAGGCTGTTAACAAGAAGCCGGCCGTCGTAAGACTAATCCCGAGATTTGAAAGCATTGCATCCGTCCTTGTTTTTCAATTGTAAATTGCACACATACGCGCGTAGTCCTTCGACTTATGCTCTTTATCGTTGGCTCAAACGAAAAGGAGAAATCATGAAACTAACTCGAAGAAATATCCTAAAAACATCTGTTCTTTCAGGCGCTGCTATTCTGGCCGGGACATCTCAAGCGACACCCGTTAATGCTCCTGCCAAGTGGGACGCAACCTATGATGTCGTTATCATCGGGGCAGGCGGCGGAGGCATGATGGCTGCTCATTATGCTGCCGAGAAGGGCCTCAAACCTGTCGTTTTGGAAAAATTGGCTTTCCCGGGAGGGTCCAGCGCAGTTTGCGGCGGCCAGCTCTCTATCGCTGACAGCCCAATCCAAAGAGAAAAAGGAATTAAGGACAGCGAAGAACTATTTAAAAAAGAAATGCTAAAAGTCGGTCAAAATAAAAACGATCCGGCTCTTGTCGAAGCTCACATCAAAAGTATCCGAGAAGTTTTCAATTTCATTCACAGCACTCTCGGGGCGAGACCAAAGTCCGTCAATGCTGTCTCCGGAATGAGTGTGCCGAGGGCGCATTTATATTATCCCCCTTCAAAGTTGCTGACTCAAATTTTTACCTATGTCAAAGATCAGCAGGGTGTCCCCTTCTTGTTTAACACACCGGCGGAAAGGCTAATTTGGGATGAAGGAAGAATTGTAGGCGTCCGAGCCAGGAAGGGCTCTGAAGTTTTATATATCAGAGCACTCAAAGGTGTCATCATTGCAAGCGGCGGATTCCAGTACTCTAAAGAATTAATGGAAAAATATAACCCGCTGATGGCTAAAGTCACACCCGCCGGCTGCAAAGGAAATACAGGTGACGGTCTAAAAATGGCGCAGGCTTACGGCGCGGATGTGCTTGACACTAATTACATTAAAGCAACATTCGGCTACCAGCTCGGAAATTATCCGGATTCCGTCCATTGCTATTACGCGGGTGCAATTATCGTCAACCATGAAGGAAAGAGGTTCGTGAACGAATCCAAATCTTACAAACTGCTGAGCGATGCTGCCTTGGCTCAGCCGGACGAATACACCTTTCAACTCTTTGACGAAAATATTCGAAACCGCAGAATTAAAGAGCATCCCCGCAATGCGATGGTTCTGAACAATGAATTCCTCAACGCCGGAAAAGATGCTCCCTTCTGCTTCTGTGGCGCAACGCTCGAAGAAGTCGCGAAAAAAGCAGGCGTAAACGTTGAAAATCTCAAAGAGACGGTTGCTAAATATAATTCAGATATTGAAATGAACGGGAAAGACAGTGTTTTCGGACGTGATTCACTCACGTCAGGTTTCGGCAAGCCTCTCAAAATTGAGAAGGGACCTTTCTTCCTCTATCCCACAAAACCAAGATGTATTGCCACATATTGTGGTTTAAGAATCGACGCGAATGCACGAGTCATTGATGTTTTCGGAGAAGCGATTCCCGGACTCTATGCCTGCGGGGAGGCAACCGGCGGAGTCCACGGTGCAGCTTATATGACAGGCACGGCTCTAGGCAAAGCTTTCTCATTCGGCAGATTGGCTGCACTGGATATCGCAAACAGCTAATCGTTCGTCAATAGTTGCACCGAAATATATAAACATTTCTATTCCAAATGAATGATTCTTTCCGAAGAGGATCATAAGGTGCTGAACCAGTTCTCGGGATTGGATAAGAAAGCCAATTCCGAGAAATCATGAGTCTTGTATCTTCGCCACCTTTGAGAAGAAAGGCGAAATCAATATTTCAAAAGGTCGATAACTATGCTCAATAGACGCAGTTTCTTAAAAACCGGCGTTATCTCTACGCTTGCAGCAACTTCTCAAGCCCACGCCTTTACTCCGGCTCCTCAAAAATGGGACGCTGAATATGACATTATCATTATCGGTGCGGGGGACGGCGGTCTTGCTGCCGGCTGCTTGGCCATGCAGAAAGGCCTTAAAACGCTCATTCTGGAAAAAACAGCCATCGTAGGCGGGTCTTCCCTTCTTTGCGGAGGAAAATGGGCTGTTACAGATACGGTCGATCAGCATGAAAGGGGTATTGTTGACAGCGACGAGAAGGCATTGGCGGATATGCTGAAGACTGGGCAGTATAAAAACGATCCCGAACTCATCAAGGCTTATCTTAAGGAAACGAAAGAACACTACAACTTCATTCGTCTTGAAAGAGGCATCAAACCCACGGAAATCACTCATGGCGGAGGCTCGACTGTTCCGAGAGCTCATAATTTTCCTCCTCCTCTTTTGGTCGGCGACATGAAAAAATACGTGCTGGAGAAAGGAGCCGATCTCAAACTCAATACGCCAGCAGAACGCCTTGTTTGGGATAATGAGCTGGAAGGCATAGGCGGTGTGAAAGCAAAAAACAAGGATGGGCAAATTCTCTACTTCAAAGTAAAGAAAGGGGTTTTATTAGCAGCCGGCGGCTTCGCTATGAATCCTAAAATGCTCCAAAGGTTTAACCCGTTGATGCTTAAAGCACAGGCAAGGGCCGGAGGAGGTTGTACGGGCGACGGGATCTTAATGGCAATGGCTTATGGAGCCGATACCTTAGATACTGAATACATTAAGGCAACCTTCTGCTATCCGGCAAATCCTCGTCATTCCGGAAGCTGCCAGGCTTTCTGGAGCGGCGCAATTATCACAAACAAAAAAGGCAAGAGAATCGTCGATGAATCAGTATCCTACAAACTCTTAGGGGACGCAGCCCTAAAAGAAGAAAATGGAATTGCTTACATCGTTTTTGATGAACCAATCAGACAAAAACGAATGAAAGCGAAGCTGGTAGAGAAAAAATGGATGGAACTCTATGATCAGGGTAAAGAGCCTGAATGCGCTTTTCGAGGAAACACAATCGAGGAAGTAGCAATAAAAGCTGGCCTCGATCCAAAAGGCCTAAAAGAGACGATTACTCGCTACAACTCCAACATAGACAACAAAATACCCGATCCAGATTTCAATCGAACAAGTATTAACTCGGGATCAGGAGAATTAGTAAAAATCGAAACTGGACCTTTTTATATCTATCCGGCCACAGCTCGCCTTATTGCCACCTACTGCGGAGTCAAAATCAACACTAAAGCAGAAGTTCTAAACGTCTTCGGAGAAAAAATTCCACACTTGTACGCATGCGGTGAAATGACGGGCGGCGTTCATGGAGCTGCTTACATGACAGGGTCATCCATCGGAAAGGCAATGGCCTTTGGAAGAATTGCCGTGAAATCAATGATGGAAAGCTAGCATCAATCAATGATTGGTTCAGCACCTACCTCCGCCACAATTTGACTTCTAAAGGTGTTAGAGACTGCAGTTAAGATCCAACAGCCAACTAAGAATGACAAGAACTTAGAAAGGTATTTTTGCAGGGATTGCCGACGATTCCTGCAAACTTATTTTTTACTTCGTGGAGATGTACAAAAGCTGTTAAGTTTTTTGCCGTTTTGATCGCGGATAGAGTTTGATTTGTAAGGATGGGGTAATGGAGTAGATGTTCCTGGTGCACTGTCGTTAAAGCACTCCGACTGATTCTTTTTTTTCAAAAATCATCAATCACCAAAAATTTTCGCTTTATTTCCTTTGACACCACGGACGCCTCCAATTTTAGATTCCGATTATAAATAACATGTGTTTTTCGACCCAACTATATATGAGAAGCAAACAATGCGAAGCAACTAATCTTAACCTTTTGGCTAATATAACGAAAAAAGGGTTAATTAAATAATTTCAAATATCTAACAATAAAAATAATTAAAAATGGTAAACAATAGGAGTAAATTAACAAACTAATTCTAGTAAAGCTCAGCATTTGCCAATCGAAGAGGCCTATAAATATGGAAGTGAGATAGCCTCAAACTCGGAAGTCAAAAAGCCTCAAATCCGGAAGTCACTTTCGTTAAAAAGTTCTTAGATCCATATTCATAAATTTTTGAAAGTTGAGAAAAGCAATCAAAGTTTCTTAACCTAGGTTAAAAAAGGATTGATTTGTAATGAAAATAACATAATTCTTAAAATTGAGGTGTGTTATTAGACTTCTTTTTTACTTCCTACTCTTTGCCAAATCGCCAGTTATTTTTTAGCTAAGTTTTCAACGCAAAGTAATTTAACTTATGAGATTCGGATAATGAGATTAACTATCTTTTCTAGGTAGTTTACTTTCGAATAAAATTGACAAGACAGATAACCTATAAAGGGTGATGCTACATTTATCGAGGTCTCTACCTTAGAGAGTCAGCTGAGTTGTATCTTTCCTAAGTTATTCAAGACATCTTGGGCAATGAGAAGCATTCCTCTTGAAGGTTCAGAGTTCTGCTTTTTCAGCCGCCTTCCTCAAATTTTCCTCATCCTTGCGAACGTAATTTCCTGTCGTTGCGACGCTGGCATGTCCCATGAGTTTTTGCACTTCCACAATATCTACGTTTTTACTAATGAGGCGAGTAGCAAAAGTTCTTCTCAGGTCATGAGGCGTGAGTCTGCTGTCCAGATTTTCGGTTTCGGTGACTAGTTTTTCTATTATTCGAGAAACGGAAGAGGGATCAAGTGCCGTGTCCAAATAAAGCCGCAGTTTATTGTCGATACGCCCAAATACAAAACCGGCATCAATCTCATTTTTATTTAACTGCCTGAATTCAAACCAAGTTTTCAGAACATCAAGAACAACATCTGGGAAATAAATAGTTCTTTCTTTATTGCCCTTGCCGATAATTTTGGCGGACCTATTTTTAAAAGAAACCTGTTTTACTCTCAATTCACAGACTTCGGCTCTGCGTAATCCGCAACCTAACATCAAATAGAAAATTGCCCTATTTCTCACCGTCCTCAAGGAATTTGCTTCTAGCGACTTGATCAGCGATGCAGATTCTTCAGACGAAATCGCTCTTCCCGATGGGGCTCTAAAAACTCTTCGCTGTTTTAAAGATTTAATTCTTTGGAAATGGTCTAGATCAATTTGCTTATTTCGCCAGGCGTTTAGCGCCACGGATTTAAGTGCTGAGAGATAACAGTTATAGGTTCTAGCAGAGCCCCAACTCTGAGCTGTCAAAAAAACAGTGACATGATTCGGCTGCATTGACTTCCAATCACAATCTACTAAACCTTTGTAGCCGAAAAATCGGGCGAACTTATTTAACTTGCTTTTCATGCATCGATAGGAATCCTTACTGCCAAGCGTAGCTAAATACATCAGCGCAGGATTTTCGATCAAATTTTGATCTGCAGTTATTGCGCCAAAGTTTGAAGGTTGGATCGGAGTCGGCTGAAACATGTTAAAAATTCCAAGTACGCACGATAATTAATATTATATTGCGTACTTTTATGATTTTTACAGGTCTTCATTAAAATCAAATAAATTTGAGTCGTTATAAAGATTGGAAAAGAATAGGGCGGAAATTCACGTTGTTTAGCTTGCAATGATATTTTGCTATTTCTCGCCCGGTTTCGCTTAGGAATTTGAATTCTCAGATCGGAACTTTCGGTTTCTATTTTTCAATCTTGTTGTACTGTTCGTCTGTGACTTCTTCAAGCCAAGTGACACCTTTGCCTTCAGGATGATCTCCGGTTACCGTCATCTGAACCATCTGAGTATCAGGACCAGCTCCGTGGAAATGCTTAACTCCGGCCGGACAAATTACAACGTCACCAGGTTTAACAACTCGAGCTTTTTCTCCATATACTCCGGTTCTACCTTCACCACGGAGGACAGTAAAGAATTGACCTGCCGGATGGATATGCCAAAATGTTCTGGCTCCCGGTTCGAAAATCACAATTCCGTTGTGAACCGGCATACCGGGAACTTGTTGGCTCATCGGAATAACTTCTGCCTTACCTGTAAATACCTTAGAGTTCGCAGGGACTTTAGAA
>ERZ827181.435-NODE-435-length-56900-cov-11.220160_pt1 | contig 56900 bp, 35 predicted proteins | sample MGYA00519778_ERZ827181 | MGnify/ENA primary metagenome ERZ827181 (study PRJEB31778, sample SAMEA3449273) | human gut metagenome | biome: human gut; feature: human-associated habitat; material: faeces | place: United Kingdom | collected 2010/2012 ...
TCCTTGATACGTTCGTAGATGATCACGTTCGCATCGACGGCCATACCCATCGTCAGCACAATACCCGCGATACCCGGAAGGGTCAACACGGCGCCAAACGACACCAAAACGCCCATCAGCAGGAAGACGTTCGTGAGCAGCGCGACGTCGGACATCCAGCCCGCCGTCTTGTAGAACAGACCCATGTAGAGCAGCACGAGGATGAAGGCGATCACGAACGAGATCATACCGGCGTTGATCGACTCCTGGCCCAGCGAAGGACCTACGACCGTATCCTGGATGATCTTGGCCGGAGCGGGAACCTTACCCGAATTGAGCACGTTGGCCAGGTCCTTGGCCTCCTGGATGGTGAAATCGCCGGTGATCTGCGACTGTCCCTTGTCGATCTTCGAGTTGACGCGGGGAGCCGAATAGACGTAGCCGTCGAGAACGATGGCGATGCACTTGCCGATATTTTCGCCCGTCATGCGCGACCACTCCTGCGTACCTTCGGCGTTCATGGTCATCGAAACCTCGGCCGTGGCGCCGCGCTGGGCGTACTGCTCGGTGGCTTCCGTAACGACCGAACCGTCGAGCGGAGCCTTGCCGTCGGGCGTCGAAACCTTGATGGCGTAGAGGTAGAAACGACCGTCGATCTTGTCGTCGCCCTTGACGCCCCACTTGAACATGATGTCGGCGGGGAACAGCTCGCGGACGGCCGGCTGGGCGAGGTACTCGTTGACGGCTGCCATGTCGGCCTTGTAAGCGGCTCCGATGGAGGCGCCGCCTGCGAAGCGGGGATTGAGGACTGCAAAGAGCGGGTTCTGCGAGTGGTCGAAGTTGCCTTCCTGAACGGCGGTCTCGGCCGTGGCGGTCGAATCGGCGGCGCCGACTTCGGCGATCAGGCCCTCGGCCTCGGCGGCGGGAGTCCCGGCGGCAGCGGCAGCCTCGGCGGCAGCGGTCTCGGGCGCAGCGGCGGGAGCCTGCGCCAGTTCGGCCTTGATGAGCTTGTCGGCAGCGGAAAGCGCGGGGAAGATCTCATTGGCGTCGTAGGTGGTCCAGAACTCCAGCGAAGCGGTTCCCTGCAACAGGTCGCGGACGCGCTGCGGCTCCTTCACGCCCGGAAGCTCGACCAGAATGCGGTGCGAGTTCGGGAGGCGCAGGATGTTGGGCTGCGTAACGCCGAAGTGGTCGATACGGCTGCGCAGCACGTTGAACGATGCGCCGATGGCAGCCTCGGTCTCCTTCTTGAGGATCTTCTCGACGTCGGCGTCCGAGCTTTCGAGCGTGATGTCCTTGCGGTCGGGGCTTACGAAAAGCTCGGCGATGGGACGGCCGTTCGAAAGGCGCGAATACGCCTTCACGAAGTCGGAGATATAGTCTGTCGAAGAGCCTTGCTTCATCGCCTCGTTGGCCACGCCGATCGCCTCGATGAAAGCCGGATCGTTCTGGCTGTCGCCGGCCAAAGCCTTCACGACATCCTCGACCTGCACCTCCAGCATGACGTTCATACCGCCCTTGAGGTCCAGACCCAGGTTCAGCTCCTTCTCCTTACACTCCTTGTAGGTGAACTTGCGGAAGCCCAGGTTGTAAACCGGCAGGTTCTGCACCGAATCGAGGTAATGCTGTTCGGCCTCGCCCTGCTGGTCGAGGGGGAACTGCGCGGCATAAGCGGCCGCCTGCTTCTCTACGCCACGCGTCTTGAACGTAAACGAGAGCTGATAAACACACGCGAGAGCCAGCAGGACCGCAATGAGTTTAATAAAACCTTTACTTTGCATTTGAGTGAAAAATAGTTATTGTTATTTGTTGTAATTATTGTCATTACGCACAATAGCACGCAAAGATAGAAAAATAAAGTGAAAAGTGAAAGGTGAAAGGTGAAAAGTGGTGCGCCGGCGCAAAAAAATCCGTATTTTTGGAGCCGTATGATAAAATACACGGAATACAAATACCACCTCGCGGCGTTGTTCACGGTGACCGTATGGGGCGCGACGTTCGTTTCGACGAAGGTCCTGATCGCCAACTCGCTGACTCCGGCGGAAATTTTCCTGCTCCGGTTCGCTATGGCATACGTCTGCATCCTGCCCTTCGCCCGCGGACGCATGTGGGCCGCGAACCTGCGCGACGAACTGCTGCTGGCGGCCGCGGGGCTGAGCGGAGGGTCGCTCTATTTCCTTACCGAAAACATGGCTCTGGAGTACGCCCCGGCCTCGAACGTTTCGCTGATCGTCTGCACGGCGCCCGTGTGGACCGCCGTGGTGATGAGCCTCTTCTATCGCGGCGAGCGGATGTCGCGGCGGCAGATCGCAGGCTCGGCGCTGGCATTCGCGGGGATGGTGCTCGTGGTGCTCAACGGGCATTTCGTGCTCCGCCTCTCGCCGCGGGGCGACATGCTGGCGCTCTCGGCGGCGATGCTATGGATGGTTTATTCGCTGGTGATCAAACGCCTCGGAGGCCGCTACCCCGCTATCTTCATCACCCGGAAAGTCTTTTTCTACGGACTCGTGACGATCCTCCCGGTCTTTGCGTTCCGGCCTTTCGGCGCGGACTGGGAGGTGCTGTCGCGGCCCGTCGTGTGGGGCAACCTGCTCTTTCTGGGCGTCGTGGCCTCGATGCTCTGCTACGTGCTCTGGAACGCCGCGATGCACCGTCTGGGAGCCGTCAGGACAACCAACTACATCTATTTCAACCCGCTGGTGACGATCGTCGCGGCGACGCTCTGCATCGGCGAGCGGATCACCCTCGCCGCTTTGGCCGGAGCGGCGCTGATCCTCTACGGGATGTGGCGGGCGGAGCGGGCCTAATGCACCATCTTCAGGCCGACGATGCCGACGAAGACCAGCGACAGGAAGAACATCCGCCAGAAGGTCACGGCGTCGTGGAAGAAAACGATGCCGAGGACCACGGTTCCCACGCCCCCGATACCGGTCCAGATCATGTAGGCCGTACCCATCGGGATCGTCCTCTGGGCCACGTAGAGCAGCCAGCCGCTCACGCCCATAGACACGACCGAAAGGGCCAGAAAAAGAAAAAGGTAACGCGGGCAGAGGTTCGCAAGTTTGAACCCCAGCGGCCACCCCATCTCGAAAAGTCCTGCCAGAATCAGATACAGCCAAGCCATCGGAAACGATTTTTACGGACGAAGATAGCAAATTTTACATCCCGGGCAAAATAAAGAGCGCGACTCCCGCAGGAATCGCGCTCTTTCGCGTCGAATTAATTTTTAATTGGCGAAGCCCTACTTCACCTCTTCGAACTCCACATCCTCGGGCTGCCCGTCGCCGCCGCCCTGCTGGCCGCCGGCGTTCGACTGCGACTGCTGACCGGCATCGGCTCCGGGCTGTGCGCCCTGCTGTGCCTGCTGCTGCGCGTAGATGTCCTGCGAAGCGGCCTGCCATGCGGCGTTAAGCTCGGCCATCGCCGTGTCGATGGCGGCCACGTCGGCGTTCTTGTGCGCCTCCTTCAGCTTGCCGAGCGCCGTCTCGATGGCGGCCTTCTTGTCGGCGGGAAGTTTCTCGCCGTACTCCTTGAGCTGCTTCTCGGTGGTGAAGATGTTCGAGTCGGCGGCGTTGATCTTGTCGATGCGCTCCTTCTCGGCCTTGTCCTTCTCCTCGTTGGCCTTGGCCTCGTCGCGCATGCGCTGGATCTCCTGCTCGGTAAGGCCCGAGGAGGCCTCGATGCGGATCTTCTGCTCCTTGCCCGTGCCCTTGTCCTTGGCCGAAACGTTCAGGATGCCGTTGGCGTCGATGTCGAACGTAACCTCGATCTGCGGAACGCCGCGCGGTGCGGCGGGAATGCCGTCGAGGTGGAAGCGGCCGATCGACTTGTTGTCGCGGGCCAGCGGACGCTCGCCCTGGCAGACGTTGATCTCCACCGAAGGCTGGTTGTCGGCAGCCGTCGAGAAGGTCTCCGACTTGCGCGTCGGGATCGTCGTGTTGGCGTCGATGAGTTTGGTCATCACACCGCCCAAAGTCTCGATACCCAGCGACAGCGGCGTAACGTCGAGCAGCAGCACATCCTTCACCTCGCCCGTGAGCACACCGCCCTGAATGGCGGCGCCGATGGCCACGACCTCGTCGGGGTTGACCGAACGGTTCGGGGTCTTGCCGAAGAACTCCTCGACGATCTTCTGGATCGCGGGAATACGCGTCGAACCGCCCACGAGGATCACCTCGTTGATCTGCGAGGCGTCCAGACCCGCGTCACGAAGCGCCAGCTTGCAAGGCTCGATGGTCTTGCGGATCAGGTGGTCGCACAGCTGCTCGAACTTGGCGCGCGTGAGCGTCATCACGAGGTGCTGCGGAATGCCGTTGACGGGCATGATATACGGCAGGTTGATCTCCGTGGTGGTCGAGGACGACAGTTCGATCTTCGCCTTCTCGGCGGCCTCCTTCAGACGCTGCAAGGCCATCGGGTCCTGACGCAGGTCGATCTGGTGCTCGGCCTTGAACGACTCGGCCATGTAGTCGATCAGCACGTGGTCGAAGTCATCGCCTCCGAGGTGCGTATCGCCGTTGGTGGACTTCACCTCGAAGACGCCGTCGCCCAGTTCGAGGATCGAAATATCGAACGTTCCGCCGCCCAGGTCGTACACGGCGATCTTCTGGTCGCTGGACTTCTTGTCGAGACCGTAGGCCAATGCGGCGGCCGTCGGCTCGTTGATGATGCGGCGGACCTTCAGACCGGCGATCTCGCCCGCCTCCTTCGTAGCCTGACGCTGCGAGTCGGAGAAGTAGGCCGGAACCGTGATCACGGCCTCCGAAACCTCCTGGCCCAGGTAATCCTCGGCCGTCTTCTTCATCTTCTGGAGGATGATGGCCGAAATCTCCTGCGGGGTGTACTGACGTCCGTCGATGTCCACGCGCGGGGTGTTGTTGTCGCCCTTGACGATGGCATAGGGAGCGCGCGCGATGTCGGCCGAAACCTTGTCGTAGGTCTCGCCCATGAAACGCTTGATCGAGAAGACCGTGCGCTTGGGGTTGGTGATCGCCTGACGCTTCGCGGGGTCGCCGACCTTACGCTCGCCGTCGGCTGTGAAAGCCACGACCGAAGGGGTCGTGCGGTGTCCCTCGGAGTTGGGGATTACAACAGGCTCGTTGCCCTCCATCACTGCCACGCAGGAGTTCGTGGTTCCTAAATCAATACCGATAATCTTTGCCATAATAGTAATATGTTTTAATTGTTTATTTTTTCGGTTTCGTATCCGCCGGTCCGGGCTTTTTCCGACTCCGGCCGCCGGTTACGCCCACGAACCGAACAAAGGTCGTGCCGATCGGCAATCCCTGCCAAATTGTCAGCCCGATGGCAGAAAAATGCCGTGCAACGTCATGGCGCACGGCATTTTGTCACCCGCCTGAAAAGCGGTTTTTGAGGGGCACGGCGCACTCGGGGGTGTTCGCAGTCCGGCGACTTGCGTTTTTTGCCGCTTTTTGGTCAGCGGTTAACCGCGGTCTCGGCCCGCAGAGTTTTTTGTCCTTTTGGGCCGCAAAAAACTGCTAACCGCGGTCTCCGCCCGCGGAAACTTATGTACTTTTTGACCGCAAAAAGTACCAAAAACTCCCCGGCAGATGCCTCCGCCTACTTCGTCCCGTCTAACGTTCGAAACGGGCGCCTATTCGCGGGTTTGCAAGCAAACCGGCCCCGTTTCTTACCACTTTTAGCCGGGCCTTCGTTTCTCGGCTTCGGCATCGGGCCGGGATCGTTCGCCGCGAAACGCGGCGGGAGGGATGCGTCCGGGACAAGCAGAAAGCACAGAAGCCTACGATCGCCCCTGGAAGCGGGTTTCAACCGCCGCATTCTCGCTTGGAGCGGAAGAAGAACAACCGACAGCCCGCGTGCCCGGAGCGGGAGGCTGTAAAGGCCTGATCTTACTGCGCCCGCTCAACGCGGGCCGGAGGTTGTTCCCGCGAAAGCGACATGCGGATGGTTTTGGCGCTACCTTTTGCCACCAAAAGGTAGCTATACGCCGCGGCACTCGCCGCGGTTCTGTCTTTTCGGCCGGGCAAAGAAGCGAACACGCGAACAAAGGATGTTCGCCCCTGTTCGCGTGTTCGCATGTTCGCGCAGAACCGGACGGAGAACCGGACGGAGAGCGGGCCGAAGCTGCCAGCCGCAATGCGAATCCCGGTTCTTAACCGGGCGCAGAACCGGACGGAGAGCGGGCCGAAGCCGCCAGCCCCCTGAAACCGGCGTCTTACGCGGGGGGGGGTAAGCATTTCCGGCCTTATCGTACACCGGCCGTGTTTTTTCGGGGCCGGAATTTTTTTATTTCCTTTTTTCTGCCTAACTTTGGTAGAACATCCAACACGCAACGAAATGGAGACACTCCGCAAAGTGATCCGGTTTTACGTCGAGGGATTCCGCGAAATGACCGTGGGACGCACCCTGTGGGCCATCATCCTCATCAAACTCTTCATCCTGTTCGCCGTGCTGAAAGTCTTCTTCTTCCCCGACCTGCTCGCGGGCAAAAGCCCCTCGGAAAAGGCCGGCTGCGTGCTGGAAAACCTGACACCCGAAATTCCGCAACCATGAATGCACCCGTCATCATGCAGTTCCGGCCGTCGCTCGCGGCGTCAATCCCCCTCCGGGGCAGGGTCGCCGGCGCGGTGCGGGCCCGCAAACGCGGCCGAAAGCCGCAAACAAGAAGGCTCCGGCGTCCCGGAGCGACGCAGACAACCAACCAGTAACCCAATACGCTATGCTTTCCGACTACCTATCCACCGTCGACTGGTCGCGCGCACAGTTCGCCATGACAGCCATCTACCACTGGCTGTTCGTCCCGCTGACGCTCGGGCTGGGCTTCCTCATCGCCATCATGGAGACCCTTTACGTCCGCACGAAGGACCCGTTCTGGCTCCGCACGACCAAATTCTGGATGCGCCTGTTCGGCATCAACTTCGCCATCGGCGTGGCCACGGGCCTGATCCTCGAATTCGAATTCGGGACCAACTGGTCCAACTACTCCCACTTCGTGGGCGACATTTTCGGCGCGCCGCTGGCCATCGAGGGCATTCTGGCGTTCTTCCTCGAATCGACCTTCATCGCCGTGATGTTCTTCGGCTGGCGCAAGGTCAGCCGGGGTTTCCACCTCACGGCCACGTGGCTCACGGCCTTCGGCGCCAACCTCTCGGCGTGGTGGATTCTGGTCGCCAACTCGTGGATGCAATACCCCGTGGGGTGCGACTTCAACCTCGAAACCGTGCGCAACGAGATGACCTCGTTCTCGGCCGTGGCGCTGTCGCCCGTGGCGGTCAACAAGTTCTTCCACACCGTCACCTCGTCGTTCGTCCTCGCCGCGCTGTTCGTCGTGGGGGTCAGCGCGTGGTATCTGCTGCGCCGGCGCGAACAGCTGATGGCCCGCCGGAGCATCGCCATCGCCTCGGCCTTCGGGTTCGTCTTCGCGCTCGTCACGGCCTTCACGGGCGACCGTTCGGGCGCCATCGTGGCCCGCGTGCAGCCCATGAAGCTGGCGGCCATGGAGGCGCTCTACGACGGGCAGCAGGGCGCGCCGCTCACGGCCGTCGGCATCCTGCGTCCCGAGGCGCAGCGGACCGGCGGCGACGCCTTCTACTTCAGGATCGACATTCCGAAGATGCTCTCGCTGATGAGTTTCCGCTCGGCCGACGCGTTCGTTCCGGGCATCAACGACCTGGTCTACGGCAACGAGGAGTACGGCGTGATGCCGGCCTCGGAGAAGATCGAACGGGGGCGCGTGGCCGTCGAGGAGCTGGGCCGCTACCGCACGGCGCGCGAGAAGGGCGACACGGCAGCCATCACCGAGATCGAGGCCAAGTTCGACCGCTCGACGCCCCAGGGCGCGGAGTTCCTGCGCGAACATTTCGCCTACTTCGGCTACGGCTACCTCTCGTCGCCGGAGCAGATCGTGCCCGACGTGCCGCTGCTGTTCTACTCGTTCCGCGTGATGGTCGGCGCGGGCTGCTTCTTCATCCTGCTGCTGGGCCTCGTCTGGTGGCTCAACCGCCGCGACCGCCTCGCCTCGAAACGCTGGCTGCTGCGGACGGCCGTGTGGAGCGTCCCGCTGGCCTACCTCGCCTCGCAGGCCGGCTGGGTCGTCGCCGAGGTCGGACGCCAGCCGTGGGCCATCCAGGACCTGATGCCCGTGGGCGTCGCGGCGTCGAAAATCCCCAGCGGATCGGTCTCGGTGACCTTCTTCCTCTTTCTGGCGCTGTTCACGGCGCTGCTCGCCGCCGAGTTGAGCATTATGTTCCGGCAGATCAAAACAGGACCTAAAGACGACTGACATCCCGACTACCGCAAATTTACCGGCAGCGTGGCTTCCGCGCAAGCGGACACAAGTCCCCGCCAGGGCGGGGATTTAGGGGTGGGTCAAATCTATAAACACGGCGGTACGCCGTGAATCGCCGACGGACAAGAGCGGCAAAACAACGACAACAACGACAACAACGACAACTATGGATACTATCACCCTACTTCAACACTATTGGTGGCTGATCATTTCGCTTTTGGGGGCCTTGCTGGTCTTCCTGATGTTCGTGCAGGGCGGTCAGGCGCTGCTCTACACGATCGGCCGCACCGAAGAGGAGCGCAACATGCTGGTCAACTCGCTGGGCCGCAAGTGGGAGTTCACCTTCACGACGCTCGTGACGTTCGGCGGGGCGTTCTTCGCCTCGTTCCCGTTGTTCTACTCCACGTCGTTCGGCGGGGCGTTCTACGTCTGGATGGCCATTCTGCTGTGCTTCGTCATTCAGGCCGTGGCCTACGAATACCGCCGCAAACCGGGCAACGTCTTCGGCGAACGGACCTTCAACGCCTTCCTGCTCGTCAACGGCGTGTTAGGCCCGCTGCTCATCGGCACGGCCGTGGGAACCTTCTTCACGGGGGCGGAATTCACCGTCGACCGCCTCAACCTGGCCAACCAGGGCGGCGCGGCGGTGATCTCGCAGTGGGCGACGCCGTGGCACGGGCTGGAGGCCGTCGCCGAGTGGCGCAACGTGCTGCTGGGCCTGTCGGTGACGCTGCTGGCCATGACGCTGGCCTGCCAGTACTTTATGAACAACATCGACGACGAGGCGATCTTCCGCCGCGCCGCACGCCGCATGCGCACGTTCGCCGTGCTGTTCGTCGCCTGCTTCGTGGCATGGCTCCTGGCCCTCGTCCTCGCCGACGGATGGGCCGTCGACGCCGCGGGCACGGTCTCCATCGAACCCTATAAATACCTGCACAACCTCGTGGAAATGCCCTACGTGGCCGCCGCGCTGCTGATCGGCGTGGCTTCGGTGCTGTGGAGCGTCTGGCTGGGGTGGCGCGGCAGCCGCCGTGCGGTGTGGTTCGGGGGCGTCGGCACGGTGCTCACGGTGCTGTCGCTGCTGCTGCTCGCGGGGTGGAACGACACGGCCTACTACCCTTCGCTCGCGGACATGCAGTCGTCGCTGACGATCCGCAACTCCTCGTCGAGCCTCTTCACGCTCCGCACGATGGCATGGGTGTCGCTGTTCGTGCCGTTCGTGGCGGCCTACATCTGGTACGCCTGGCGTGCGATGAACCGCCGCCCGATCACCCGCGAGGAGATCCGCGGCGACGACCACCAGTATTAAGGCGAACTTTGCGGTTGAGCGAGGGCGCGGACCGCTTGCGGGCTATGCCGGGGAGGGGCTGCGCGAACATGCGAACATGCGAACATAGGCGAACACCCCCTGTTCGCATGTTCGTGTGTTCGCCCGGTTAAGAACCGGGGTTTGCATTGCGACTGGCAGCTTCGGGCTGCCGGACTTGCATCACAAGCCCGACCCGTCAGATCATTCTGAATATCTGTCAATTACAACCATACGACCACTCATGGGCGCGGATGGGTTTTTGATTATCGCGGAGCAGATTTCGACATAATGCAGTAAGCCCCGGATGGGATATACCGAAGTATTTCCCATTCGGGGCGAACAAGGCAGGGCGAAATATGCCCGTGAGAATCGGAAACTACTTGCCGAAAGGATACTGGTTCTCGTGCACGTCCTCGAACCGCATGCCCTTCTCGTAGGTCTTCATGGCGCGGCGCGACATGCCCATCGACGAGAATCCGCCGTCGTGGTAGAGGTTCTGCATCGTGACCTTGCGCGTGAGGTCCGAGAAAAGCGTCAGCACGTAGTCCGCGCAATCTTCGGCCGAAGCGTTGCCCAGCGGCGACATGTTCTCGGCGAAACCCATCAGGTCGCCCAACCCCAGCACGCCGCTCCCTGCCGTGGTCGGCGTCGGCGACTGCGACACGGTGTTGATGCGCACATGCTTCTCGCGGCCGTAGATGTAACCGAAGCTGCGGGCTATGGACTCCAGCAGCGCCTTGGCGTCGGCCATGTCGTTGTAACCGTAGAGCGTGCGCTGCGCGGCGATGTACGAAAGGGCGACGATCGAACCCCAGTCGTTGATGGCGTCCTTCTTGCGGGCCACCTGGATGGCCTTGTGGAACGAAATGGCCGAGATGTCGAGCGTCTTCGAGAGGAAATCGTAATCCAGATCGTCATAGGTGCGTCCCTTGCGGACGTTGGGCGACATGCCGATCGAGTGGAGCATGAAATCGAATTTGCCCCCGAAGTGCTCCATCGTCTTGTCGATCAGGTTCTCCAGATCCCCGACGCTCGTGGCGTCGGCCGGAACGACGATCGTATTGCACTTCTCGGCCAGCTTCGAGATGGTTCCCATGCGGATTGATACGGCGGTATTGGTGAGGACGATTTCGGCGCCCTCCTCCACGGCGCGTTCCGCCACTTTCCAGGCAATCGACTGCTCGTTGAGCGCTCCGAAAATCAGACCTTTCTTTCCTTTCAATAAATTGTATGACATCGTAATTCAGTTTAAAAATTCGGACAAATATAACACTTATTTTTGAATTGGCCCGCCAATCGGCCTCAAACGAACACTCTTGCGCCCCAATGCGGCAGGCTGCGGGGCCACGCGCGGGAATTGAGAATCGCGGAATTACGTCGCCGTCGCTCCGTGATCCCCGGGATTCCTTGATTGAGAAATTGACTTCGCTGCACTCCGCCCGACGGCTTCGTGCCGCTCGTCTTTCCCTGCCCTGCCGGGGGCGTCCCTGCAAGCCCAAGAAACGGCGGCCCTGCCGCATTTCGTTTTGTATTCGATCCGGTCCCGAATATATTCAGCCCGGCCCAAATACAAAACGGGTTGCAAATTCGATTTGCAACCCGTTTCTTTTTCTTGGCGGAAAGTGAGGGATTCGAACCCCCGGAACCTTGCGGTTCAACGGTTTTCAAGACCGCCGCGATCGACCACTCCGCCAACTTTCCGGGGACAAAAGTAGCACCGTTTTTCCATTCCGCCAAATCTTTACCGCGATTTATCGTCCGCAACGGCGGTCCGAAAATCAAAATCAGACGATAATTTTCTTCTTTATCCGAAAATTGCATATCTTTGTCAGTAAGTTAGAACCGAGAGGTTAGTTTCTTCACGCACGACACCATGAACAAAGCGCAGTTTGTCGAGGCCATCGCCCTCGACGCGAACATCTCGAAGATAGACGCCCGCAAGGCCGTCGACGCCATGATCCGGGTCACGGTGCAGTCGCTCCGCGAGGGCGAACGGCTGACCCTGACGGGGCTGGGTACGTTCAGCGTGCAGCAGAAATCCGAACGCGTGGGCCGCAATCCCCGCACGGGCGCCGCCGTGAAGATCCCGCCCCGCAAGGTCATCAAGTTCCGTCCTACGGCCGAGGTGGAATAACACCCCGTCCGCAAAAACACCGCAACATGCCCGAAATTTCACTCCGCGCCGAGCAGATGCCGGCCTCCCCGATACGCAAACTCGTCCCGCTGGCCGACGCGGCCCGCGCCCGGGGAACGAAAATCTACCACCTGAACATCGGCCAGCCCGACCTCCCCTCGCCCAAGGAGGGTCTCGAATCCCTCAAACACATCGACCGCAAGGTGCTGGAATACAGCCCCAGCGACGGCTACCGCTCGCTGCGCGAAAAGCTGGTGACCTATTACGAGCAGTATCAGATCAAGCTCTCGCCCGAGGAGATCATCGTCACCACGGGCGGCTCCGAGGCCGTGCTCTTCGCCTTCATGTCGTGCCTCAACCCGGGCGACGAAATCATCGTTCCCGAACCGGCCTACGCCAACTACATGGCCTTCGCCATTTCGGCGGGCGCCGTGATCCGCCCGGTGGTGGCCTCCATCGAGAACGGATTCGCGCTGCCCCCGATCGAGGAGTTCGAGAAGCTGATCAACGACCGCACGCGCGGCATCCTGATCTGCAACCCCAACAACCCCACGGGTTACCTCTATACCCGCCGCGAGATGAACCGCATCCGCGACATGGTGAAGAAATACGACCTGTTCCTCTTTTCGGACGAGGTCTACCGCGAATTCATCTACACCGGTTCGCCCTACATTTCGGCCTGCCACCTCGAAGGCATCGAGCAGAACGTCGTGCTGATCGACTCGGTGTCGAAACGCTACTCCGAGTGCGGCATCCGCATCGGCGCGCTGATCACCAAGAACAAGACGCTGCGCAATGCGGTGATGAAATTCTGCCAGGCGCGCCTCTCGCCGCCGCTCATCGGGCAGATCATCGCCGAAGCGTCGATCGACGCGCCGCGGTCGTACAGCACCGAGGTCTACGAGGAGTACATCGAACGCCGCAAATGCCTGATCGACGGACTGAACCGTATCCCGGGCGTCTACTCGCCGATCCCGATGGGGGCTTTCTACACGGTGGCACGGCTCCCGGTCGACGACAGCGACAAGTTCTGCGCCTGGTGTCTCTCGGATTTCGAATACGAAGGCGAAACCGTTATGATGGCGCCTGCGTCGGGCTTCTACTCCGATCCCGAATGCGGCCGCAACGAGGTCCGCATCGCCTACGTCCTCAAGAAGGAGGACCTCGAACGGGCCTTGCTGATCCTGGGCAAGGCGCTCGAAGCCTACAACGCCAGAAAATAAAGACAAGACCCGCCAGCGAGCGGGTCTTGCTCATTTCCGGAGACCCGACGACCCGACAACCCCGGAGGCCTGCCGCCCCGATGACCCCGGAGACCCGACGACCCGATAACCCCGGAGACCCTGACGACCCGACGGGAGGCCCGACGACCCGGCAACCCCATCCTGCCGCCCCGGCAATCTCCGGCCCCCGGCCGCGGAAGTCTCGGCCGCGGAAGTCCACGGCCCGCTGCGGTGTAGCCTCGAATACCCTGCTGTCCCCGAACATCCTGCCGCCCCCGACAACCCCGGCCGGCCTGACAACCCGACAATCCCCGGCCCCTCAACCCCGGCAATCCCCGCCTCTCAACCCCGGCAATCCCCGCCTCTCCGGCAGTCACACCCCGCCTCCCCCGGCGGCGCTTATTATAAATCGGTATCCATTCCCGGAGAGACCTCGGAGCGGAACCCGCCAATTCGGCCAATCCTATACCATTTAGTACAATTTTTGGGAATTTTAGACCAAAAAGTTTGGGCCGAGGGGATAGTTTTCCTATTTTTGCCCCGATTTTGCATGCCGGGAGGCATGCGAGTATAAACCAAACCAATTCGTTATGAAAAAACTTTTCCTCGTTCTGGCCGCCGCAGCCATCGCCTCCGGCGCTTACGCCGAGGGCTATCAGGTAAACAACCTCTCCTCGAAACAGAACGGTATGGGCCACGTAGGTACGGCCATGAAACTCAACTCGGAGTCCATTTGGTTCAACCCCGCAGCCGCATCATTCCAAAGCACGCAGTTCGACTTTTCGGTCGGCGTCACGGGAATAGACTCGAAAGCCACTTATACCACCCTGCCCGACTACACGGGCAAGACCCAGTCCCGGCACTTCACGTCGGACAACAAGATCGCAACCCCGCTCTACGCCTATTTCAACTACAAGCCGCTGGACTGGATGTCGGTCGGCCTGGCTTTCAACACCCCCTTCGGTTCTTCGATGAACTGGGGCGACAATTGGGCCGGAGCGCAGCTCGTGCAGTCCATCAACCTCAAGGCCTACAATCTCCAGCCTACGGTGTCGTTCAAAATCTGCGAACACCTCTCCGTCGGCGCCGGCCTGATGATGACGTGGGGTAAATTCGACCTTTCGCGTTCGATGCTGCCCGTCGGAGCGGCGAATGCCCAAAACGCCGCGCTGAACAACATCATACAGATCGTAGCTCCGGGCACTCCGAACATCTTCGAGCTGGCAGGCGACCGCAACATCATGTCGCTGGGTCTCGAAGGCAAGGCCAAAATGGCCGTCGGGGTGAATCTCGGCATCATGTGGGACATCAACGAACAATGGTCGCTCGGCATGACCTATCGTTCGAAACTCAAGATGAAGGTGAATTCCGGCTCGATCGACATGTCGACCATCGACGATCCGACGATTCAGGCCGTCCTGGGACAGCTTCTTCCGAAATTCGACATCAACCCCTCGGCAATCTCCTCGGCAATCGTGAAAACCGAACTTCCGCTCCCGGCATCGCTGACCTGGGGCGTCAGCTTCCGCCCCGTGCCGAAATGGGAGTTTGCCGTCGATCTGCAATACGTGCTGTGGAGCGCATACGACCAGCTCGATGTCCAGATCCTCAATCCGTCGACGAATCTTCCGGTCCTGACGATCCCCGCCAGCGACAAAAACTACTCCAACACGCTGGCATTCCGCTTCGGCGGCGAATACCACGCACTCGACTGGCTGACGGCCCGCATGGGTATGTATGTCGACGAAAGCCCCGTAAGCAGCGACTACCTCAATCCCGAAACGCCTTCGATGACCAAACTCGCCTACACCGCCGGCGTCACGTTCCGTCCTTGCAAATGGATGCACGTCGACCTGGCCTACGGCTATGTGAATTCGGCCGATCCGGAGCGCACGGGTTCCTATCCCTACGTCAACTCCGTGCTGGCGCTGGCCAACGAGCAGATCAAGAACGTTGCCCCCGAGTATCCGACGACCAGCGCGATCACCGACTTTTCAGGCAATTACACCGCACGCGCCCACACGTTCTCCATCGGTGTGGGGTTCAGTTTCTAAAAACAGAAAAATTTATTATCTTTGCGGTGCGTTTGGCAACAGACGCGCCGCATTGTTTTTAACGGCTCCATAGTTCAAGGGATAGAACGAGGGTTTCCTAAACCGTGGGCCGGAACGAGATACAACATTTTCACGGGATTATATACAACTTTCCCGCAAGATTATATAAAACAGGTGTAAGCCCTTGTAGTTCAACGGATAGAACGGCGGTTTCCTAAACCGCAAATCCGGGTTCGATTCCCGGCGAGGGTACAAGAAGCGACGGAAAATTCCGTCGCTTCGTTCATTTTTGCACGCTTCGTTTGTATATTTGCTCGCAAATGTTGTCATATAGTTGTCAAAAACCTGCACCATGCCGACCACATTCAAACCTGTTGTCTACGCCGACAATAAACGGCAGGACGGAACCTACAACGTAAAGATACGAGTTACCCATCGACGGCAGACATTGAAGCTGTCGACGAATATGTACGTCGCAGCGCATCAAATGACGCGCGCGCTTAAACTCAAAGACCAAAGCATAATCGACGAGGCGAAACGAATCATCGACAACTGGCGCGCCATCGTCGGACGGCTCGGAGCTGCGGCCGACGTTATGACCGTCCGGCAGGTAGTCGACTACATCAAGCAGACGGAGCAGAACAACATGGCTTTCGAACTCGATTTTATCGCCTACGGACGCAAAAAGGCCGAAACGATGCGCCCCGGAACGGGCATCGGGTATCAGATCGCCTTAAATGCGTTGGTGCGGTATATCGGCACGGAAACACTTGACATCAGCCGGATAAATGCCCGATTCCTTACGGGCTTCGAACAGTTCATCGAGGCCGAACCCGTTCTGACGCACAGCAGAAAGGGCGCAATCCGCCAACTACACAAGACCAAGAAAGGCGGCCGCGCCATATCATCCTATCTTGCCTGTGTCCGCCACATCCATAATCTCGCAAAACAAGAGTTTAACGACGAAGAATTGGGCGTCATCCGCATACCGCAATCACCGTTCAAAACCTACAAGGTCAAGCAACCGCCAAAGGTCAAAAAACGAGCCGTCAGCCCCGATATACTCCAACAAATAATCAACCTCGGCGATGAACCACGCCGCGCTGGGTCGATCTCTGATTTCACGCGCCGCGATCTTGCCCGTGATTGTTTCCTCCTATCGTTCGGCCTTGCAGGCATGAACGCAGCCGACCTGCTGTCGTGTCCGGCGCAGCCGCTCGACGGCGACGTTATTATCTACAATCGGCAGAAGACCGCGAGCCGCCGCGAGGACGAGGCCGAAATGCACATCCGCATCGAACCGCAGATCGCGCCACTCGTCGAGAAATACAAAGACCCTATGGGAAAGCGGTTGTTCCGGTTCCATTTGCATTACAGCACGGGAAACACGTTCAACTGCGCGCTGAATCAAGGTTTGAAGCGAATAGACGCGGCCCTGCGGGCGATCCGCGACGCCGACCAACGTCAGAACGACGCCACAGGCGAAGATCGCCCCCTGCCGGAACATATCACATTCTATGCCGCCCGGCACAGCTGGGCAACGATAGCCCGTTCGGCCGCGCTCAAAATCGACAAATACACCGTACACGAGGCACTGAACCACGTCGACGCAGATATGAAAATAACCGACCGATATATCGACCGCGATTGGTCGGTCATTTGGCAGGCAAATGCAAAAGTACTTGGCCTGCTCGATTGGTCGGAACTCAAAAAAAGAGAAGAAAATCAGAAATAATCGGCGGGAATTTTGCGTAATAAACAAATGTTTATTATATTTGCATTGTCAATAAAGCCAAAAGGATATGAAAAAACCAAGCAAGGAAGAAAAGGAGTTCGAAGCAGAGCTAATTTACTATTTAAGACTTTACAGCGAACTAAAAGGAAGAGAGGGAGCCGCAAAAATCCTCGCTTCCATTGAGGAGGAAATCAACAAGCTGGTCGAAATCCTCAAAGAATTGTAAAACACAGCTCCCCGCCTTGCGGGGCGGGGAGCATAAACAAAATAGACTATGGCAACCAAGAAAGAAATGAACGATCTGAAACGTCGTTTTATAAGCGCAGAAACGGAAGAAGAACGTAACGAAATCGGCAAAGAGATTTCCGCAGCAATCGAACAAAACGCCGAGGAGGTCGCCGCGATCACCCTTTCGCAGATCAAGGAAACGAACGAGCGCGCACAGGACGAATTAGTGCGCAATCGCCTTAAATCTGTGCTTCCGGCAATTTCGTTGTCCTACATTGCCAAGACTTATTTCAATAAAAGCCGCAGTTGGCTGAATCAGCGAATTAACGGCAATACGGTTAACGGAATGCAGGCCAAATTCTCGCAGGAGGAACTACGCACGCTCGATTATGCGTTGAAAGACCTTTCGGCAAAACTTGCAGATATTCGCGTTTCATAGCCTTTGCTTTATTGACAATCTCGCAGAAGCGAAACGCGACGCCCCGGCCAAACGGTCGGGGCGTTTTCTATACATATTTTCACGGGGAAAATTAACCCTTGCGAATATAATTTCTTACATATTTTCGGGCTATTTTGTAAACATCTGCCCGCGACCTATCAACAGCCAGCGAGGCGAAACTCCGTAATGCTCGACGATAAACGTCAGCCACGCCGTCGGAATCTCCCGGCGGCTATCCGTGTTATCGCGCTTTTTATAAAAATTGCGCTTGTCGATGCCACCCTCCGGCAAAACGTCTGTATCTTCGTTTCGCCCATCGCAAGCAAGGCATCGAACGCCTCGAAAAATCTGTCCGCAACGGTTTGCATAGATCAATACATTTTGCAAGCAGCTATGATTTCATCCTTATACTTGTAAATATCGTCCAATGATTCAAGCAGATGTTTCTGTCCCCATTTCTCCACGTTGCAAGTTTCGAGATACTTATTTGAACTATTGAAATACAGGCGACAGATCGGTTTTCGGTTATTGTCGTCAAGCAGGATTCCGAAATACGACATCGTATCACGGTACTGCACGCGATTAATATCGTCGACCTCCGGGTAAAGAATTGACCGAACGATATAAAATCCCTGCAATTCCTCTTCCGTAGTTGCGATTCGGTTATCCTCTATTTTTTCTGCCTCATCCGAAGTTGCGGCCACATCCGCCCCCTGTTCGGTCTTATCGACCTTGTTTTCTACTACCGTATCGGCAGAGATCGCCGATTTAAGGCGTTCATTTATGTAATCGTTGGTGTATTGTACAAATGCCTGTTTCACAATCGTGCGGAATTGCCCCATTACAACGTCGTTGAAACGGCCGGGATAAATCGGCCGGGCAAAGTATTTGACAAACTCGTCGCTGGGATTGTTGATTTCCCGGTCAATGGCATTTCGAATTTCATTTGTAAACTTCAATTCACTGGCGGTGTTGAGAATCGTGTCTACATCGAAATAACTCTTGTGGAACTCACGCAATTTATCGACCTGCGATTCCCGGTATTTCTCCATATTGAATTCGAAGAACGGTTTTTCATCCATCTTGTTTTTCTCTACCAAGTCGGTATAAAAACGATAGATAATGCCGTTGGTCAGAATACCGAAGCGGGCGTTGGATACATGGAAATAACGAAACAGTTGCCCGTTATGCGATGTAAGGTCTTCTTTCCAATGTTTGCACTCAATCAGAATAATCGGCTGGCCGTCTTTATGAATGGCATGGTCGATCTTTTCCCCTTTTTTAATCCCTAAATCGCAAGTGTATTCGGGGACAACTTCTGTCGGGTCAAATACATCGTATCCGAGGGTTTGAAGAAACGGCATAATGAACGCCGTTTTGGTCGCCTCTTCGGTTTGGGTATTCTCTTTAAGTTTGATAACCCGTTCACTCAACAGCTTGATTTGATCTTTAAAATCCATTTTGATACGTTTTTACTGGTTATTGGCAGATTGGAAACCCGATTCGAGGGGTACATCTTCAAACTTAACGGCAACCCCGGACGCTTGCCACACAGGGCGTTTGTTTGCATCCAGTTCCCGGTAGATTCTTACACCGATCAAACCGTTCGCCCCTCGCGTTTTAGCTCTTTCGACAAGCATATCAAGTATTTTATTAGGGGTTATATCATCCGCTGCGCCGGGGCCGAACTCCTCTCCGTACTCCATCGCAATCGAGGCAATAGGGAGGTATTTATATGTAGTTTGAGCCTCTAACGGAAAAATCCCAAAACCGCTGTTGATATAATCTGCATAGTCAACAGAATACCTTACCGTATAGGCTTGGTATGTGCAACACGTCAAACACAAAACGGCGCAAAGTGCGACAATTCTACCAATCCCAAGACGGAGTATCGGCCCTTTCAGAATCTTCGAGGGGGGGGGTTATAATCCCTACGCGTCGTAAAACGCAAGCCCCGACAGAAGCGAAGCCCGAAGCAAGTTTTTTCATAAATTCAAGGGTTAAAGTGTTTATATTAACTATTTTAAGGACATGCACATCAATACGCGATACATTCCGTAAATATCGGCGAATCGCACGGCAAAAGGTTGATATTTCGGGTCGGGATTCAAAGAATAGCACTGTACGGAATCGTCATCGTCCCCCTTCCGCACCTCCTTTATAACACTACCGTTACAAGTATCGAGGACATAAACCCGCCCCCATTCGATGAACGCCGTTTCGTCGACCTTTTTAATAAGAACCTGCGCCCCGTTCGGATAGTCCGGGGCCATGCTGTCACCCGTTACCGTCATAACAAAATCAACGTCACGAATCGGCGTGACAACGCGCTCACACTCGGCAATCTTAATTGACACAACAAAGTCGTTAAGTGTCCCGCCTTGCGCCGCGAGAGGCTGCAGCGGAGCAGTAAATACATTCGGCGTTTCGGCTTTGTTTGTCGCCGTCGAGGTCTTCACAGAGCCGCCGCGGATCATAGAACCTACGCCAGTCATTAGCCATTCTGTATTAAGATCGGGATAACGTGATGCAATGCGTTGTAGTTTTTCGGGATTAATTGATACTCGCATTGTGTTTATATAGCCTATCGTCAGCCCTACTTCTCGCTCAAAAGCACGCACAGAACGTTCTTTCCTTTTCTTGTGGAATTTTACCTATCTTTGCTCCCGTAAAATCACGATTATGGAATCGCTTAAAGAGTTATACAGGATCGGCAGCGGCCCGTCGAGCAGCCACACGATGGGTCCCAAGCGGGCCGCCGAACGGTTTGCGGAACGCTGCCGCGACGTCGACGCCTACCGCGTGACCCTCTACGGATCGCTGGCCGCCACGGGCAAGGGCCACCTGACGGACGTGGCGATCCTTTCGGTGCTCGAACCGGCCGCCCCGACCCGGATCGTCTGGAAACCGGAGGTCGTGCTCCCCTTCCACCCCAACGGCATGCTGTTCGAAGGGCTGAAAGGCGACGAAGTCGTCGATTCCTGGACCATTTACAGCGTCGGCGGCGGGGCGCTGGCCAACGAGGCCTCGTGCCTCGAAACGCCCCGGAGCATCTACCCGCTGTCGACCATTTCGGAGATCAAGGAGTGGTGCTACCACGAGGGCAAGACCTTCTGGGAGTATGTGAGCGACTGCGAAGGTCCCGAAATCTGGGACTACCTCGACACGGTCTGGGAGACGATGTGCGCAACCATCCAGCGCGGCCTGAACAACGACGGCGTGCTGCCCGGAGGGCTGAAGGTCGCCCGCAAGGCCTCGACCTACTGGGTCAAGTCGAAAAGCTACACCGACTCGCTCTCCTCGCGGGCCAAAATCTACGCCTACGCGCTGGCCACCTCCGAGGAAAACGCCTCGGGCGGCACGGTCGTGACAGCCCCCACGTGCGGATCGAGCGGCGTCATGCCCGCCGTGCTCTACCACCTCTCCACCTCGCGCAACTTCCTGCGCATCCGCATCCTGCGGGCGCTGGCCACGGCCGGACTTTTCGGCAACGTCGCCAAGACCAACTCCTCCATTTCGGGCGCCGAGGTCGGCTGCCAGGGCGAGGTCGGCGTGGCGTGCGCCATGGCTGCCGCCGCCGCGTGCCAGCTCTTCGGCGGAACCCCTTCGCAGATCGAATACGCCGCCGAGATGGGTCTCGAACACCACCTGGGCCTCACGTGCGACCCCGTGTGCGGACTGGTGCAGGTCCCCTGCATCGAGCGCAACGCCATCGCCGCGGCCCGGGCCTTCGACGCCAACGCCTACGCCACGCTCTCCGACGGCTCGCACATGGTGAGCTTCGACAAAGTCGTGGAGGTGATGAACGAAACGGGCCACGCCCTTCCGAGCCTCTACCGCGAAACCTCCGAAGGGGGCCTTGCCAAACGCTTCAAACGATAAGGTTTCGGGCGCGCCGGAAGCATCCTTCCGGGCGTGTGACGATTTTTCCCTGTAAACGGATAAATTTTCCCCGTCGGACAACCTCCGGCGGGTTAATTTTGTTATCAGCAAACGTCAACCTAAAACCACAATACGTATGAGACGATTCTTACTCCTTCTGCTGGTCCTCCCGCTGCTCGCCGGAGCGTGCGGCGACGACGCCACCGAAGACACCCCCGATCCGCCCGCAACGACGCTGCCGGCCGGAACCAGGGACGATCCTTTCGGCGTGGGCGACCTCGCGGCTGCCGCCGGGAAATCGGCCGTCTGGGTCCGGGGCTACGTCGCCGGGTCCGAAGCCGACGCAAAGGCCGCCGTGCGTTCCGTCGGGTCCGACACCCCCTCGCGCAGCAACATCCTGCTGGCCGCGAAAGCCAACGAGTACCGCCCCGACAAGTGCATCCACGTGGAACTCCCCGACGAATCGGACATTCAGGCCCGCCTGAACGTGGTCGACCATCCCGACCTGATCGGCCGCAAGGTCCTGCTCCACGCCGACATCGTTGCGGCAAACGGCTCCGTGCGCATCGCCAACGTCACCGAACAGGAGGGCGGCAAGGAACCGGTCGAGAAACCCGATCCGGAAGATCCCGACCAGCCCGGAGAACCGGACGACCCGACGCCTCCCGTCACGGGCGACGTCGAGCTGGACAAGCTCTACGGCTACGCCGAAGGCACGACGGGCGGCGCAGGCGCGGCCCAGGCCGACATCCACCATTTCGACGACGGCAAGAAGTTCGGCGAATGGCTCTACCTGCGCGAGAAGAACAAGACCATGACTCCGGCGATCGTCTGGCTGAGCGGCACGTTCCACAAGGACGACGGCTACCGTTCGGGCAAACCCTGGTTCGACATCAAGCGCACGGGCAACCTCACGATCAACGGCACGGACGACTTCGTGATGGAGAACGTCGGGTTCTTCATCAACGAATCCTCGAACATCATCATCCGCAACATCTACATCAAGATGCCCAAGGCCGACGACGGCGCCGACGGAATCTCGATGCAGGAGAGCAGCAACGTCTGGGTCGACCACTGCACCTTCGAGTCGGTCAACCAGACGAAAGACTACGAGGACGGCTCGTGCGACGTGACGCACCAGACCTGCAACGTCACCGTGTCGTGGTGCCACTTCATCAAGACCCAGAAATCGTGTCTCGTGGGCCATTCGAACAGCGCAACGGCCGACACCAAGATCACCGTGACGTTCCACCACAACTTCTTCGACCTGTCGAGTTCGCGCCATCCGCGCGTACGCTTCGGCCGCGCCCACGTCTACAACAACTACTTCAACCGGGTGACCACCTACGGCGTAGGCAGCGCCTACGGCGCGATGGTGCTCGTCGAGGACAACTGTTTCGAAGGCGTGAAACTCCCGACCGACATCTGCACCTACCCGGCCAAGCCGAGCGGCAGCAGCTGGGTGTCGAACCTCACGGGATCGGTGGCCGGATACCTCTACGAACGCGGCAACCTCTTCAACGACAAGCCCTCCGACGCCACGTCGCCCTACCCCTTCACCAATGTGGAGTACAGGGCCTACAACGGCGAGAAGCTCGCGACGCCGTACACCTACGACGATTTCAAACCGGCGTACGACTACATCGTGGACCCCGCCGACCGGATCGCCGAAATCGTGCCTTCGGCCTCGGGCGTGGGCAAACTGACGGGCTACGCCACAGCGCCCAAAGAGGTGGACAACGGCGGCATCGCGGGCGGCGGCACCGACCCCGATCCCGGCACGGACCCCGACCCGGATCAGCCCGGCGGCAGCGACCTGGGCAACGGCTGGACATTGCTCTCCAACGGCACGACCGCCGCAACGGCCCTCTGCAACGGAGGCCGGTTGACGCTCACGGCGTGCGGCAAGTTCGAAAGCAGCGCGCAGACCCTCGGGTTTGTCTACCGGGAGGTCACGGGCGATTTCGTGGCAACCGCGCAGGTCGACTCTTTCTCCGCCCTGAAAGACACCAACCAGGCGTTGGCCGGCCTGTTGGTCACTCCCGACGCAGGAACGATCTCGACCGGCGATTTCATCCACGCAATGGCAGCCCGGAGCCTCACGGGATTCTACTACTCCAACCGGACCGAAGCCGCCGGAAAGGGTAACAAAGGCGCATTAGGCGCTCCGACAGCCACAACCGAGGGGGCAAAGCCCATTGTGCGGCTCGAACGCGCAGGCGACAAATTCACGGCGTCCTATTCACTCGACGCAGGCGCGACGTTCGGCTCGGGAAAGTCCGTCACCGTCAGCGGACTGCCCGACAAACTGCTGATCGGCCTGGCGGCCAACAGCGGCGACAGCAAGAAGACCTCGGAAGCCGTCTTCAGCGATGTGAAAATCAACGGTCAGACGGTCGCCTTCGAATAAGCGGCCGATCCGTCCCAATGAAAAAGCCGCTCCCTTTCGGGCCGGGGATTTGTAGGAGAAGCATAAAGTTCAAGTTATTATGCAACGCAGCACTTTCAAAGTCCTTTTCTATGTGATACGGCATGTTGCCAAACATGCGGCACACCTTCGCCACGACGGTTACGCTTGCGCAGGGCGTACCTCTGGAAACCTTCAGCAAGATGCTGGGACATAAACGGATCACCACGACCCAAATCACCAATGACAAGATCGGACAGGATATGGCAGCATTGAGCGAGAAACTCGACAGCGTCTTCAAAGTCGCGCAGTAACCCGGCGCAATCCCGGAATATCGTATATTCATAATATCCCGTCATCTGTTTCCGTCGGCTGGGAATCAAATGCCGGAGATGGAAATCCGCAAGACCATGCGAATCGCCCGAGGGGCGAGCCTTGCGTATTTCCATCCCCGGCGTTTTGCTGGTCGCTACCGTCGAAATAGGCGACATGCTGCGGCTCGGACGCTACCCGAATAGCCGCACCCCACGACCGGGACACTTATACCGCTAACCGACCCTTGCAAAGATGGATTTTCCGACGACGTCTTTTTGGTTGCAGATTGAAATGTTTACAGGTTCCATCATTTGAATATGTTAAGAATTACTTAAGCGAGTAAGAAAGGGGCATGGCAATACGACAATATCGTTTCTTTATAATCTTCATAATGAAAAATAAATTCAACGTTAAAGCATCCTAAATAACAGATGCATACCTATTACAGACGGGCGAAGGATATTCTCCCCCGCCCGTCTGTGAAAATTGCGTTTTATTTTAAGGTCAATCCTCCAGAAAGGTCGTTTCAAGAGGCGTGTCGCGAATACAACGGATACTGTATGCATTGGTACGCTGGTAAGGATTCACGATAACCTGCCCACTCATAAAAAGCAAGCGATTCGCATTATTGTAGTTATCGCCTTTTTTCGCAGCAGAGGAATTCGTCCAATAAACACCTCGCAAATTTCCATTTTCCGTATTTGCCGACGATGACGAGTAAAGCATATCGCCGGATGAAGGCAAATGCAGGTCTGATTCTGCAAATACGGTATTCGGATCGCTGATCGAATATTTCTTATTATAACTCAACGTCGTATTCAGGATCGCTCCGGCCATGGACAAGAATTCGTTGACAGTCGGTACCCGATAACCCTCCGGACAGGGATTGTTCACGTTCGTTTCATCAGTCAAAGGTGCATGCCATTCATAATCGGTGTATTTTCCACCCCAAAGCCCCGTTTCCTGCGTCGAAGACTGGGAAGCCCAGTCATTGGGTTCTGCATTCGTCGGAATAAATTTATCATGCCCGGCGTTCGCCCGATCGGGGACACGTTCATTGATCGGAGCAATGCCATTCACCAATACCCCCGCAGCAGCATCAGACCATGAGGTTTTTTCATGTCCGTCGGCTTTGCGCGACCATTGGAACAGCGAACCGTAAGCCTCGTAATCGCCCTTCGATTCAGCGACCTTCTTTGCGCCCAAATTGCGATCGAGCCAGGTCTGCGTCGCTTTCGTACCGTCAGAAAGCGTCACTTCGATATTCACAGGATAATAGATCAGCTTATAATATTCGTCCGCACCGTCATAATTACGGTCCTTGACGCCGCGCACCGTCACCTTGCACTCGGCTTTCTGCTTGCTGCCGTCGTTGGCTTTGGCCGTAATGATGGCACGTCCGTGTCCGACAGGCGTAACTACACCCTCCTGCGATACGCGGGCCACCCCTTCGTCAGACGAAAGCCACTCCAATGTGGGGATCGACGGATTCTCGGGTGTAACGGTCGCAGTCAGGGTGATCGGACCGTCAGTCACAAGGAAATCGTGAGAGATCGAGCTGAGCGTAATCGAAGTAATCGGCACATCGGCGATGAACGGCGTAACCGTCACCTCCACCTCCGCCGTACGGCGCATGTCGCTGGTCTGGATGCCGATGGTGGTCACACCCTCGGCTTTAGCCGTGATGACACCTTCGGAACTGACCGTCGCAACGTCGGGATTGGTGTTGTACCAGGTGATTTTCTTATTGCCACAGTCCTCGGGAGTGAAGATAATCTGCAAGCTGTACGTTTTGGTTTCGGGAAGGCTGAGCGTCGGAACGTCGAAACTTACACTCTCCACATGCACGAAATGCGGAGGCGTATCCTCCTTCTCCATACAAGATGAGAGCGACAAGACCGCCGTCAATGCCGTGAATAGACAGAAAAATCTTTTCATATCGGTTGGTTTAGGTTAATATTCCGATCGGAAGGCCCTGCAAGAGCCTTGCAGAAACAAATATATTCGGAATAAACCTTTTTCGGAGGCCGACGGCGGCAATAAATCAGCGGGAACGGTTTCGGGAACGATTTAATCTTTCGGAATCGTTCCCGAAAAGGAGCGTTACGGAGGTGGGAGGAAAGAACGGGACTACTCGCCGTCGAGCATCTTGGGATCGCTCGAACCCCGAACGTTGAGCAGTCCTTCGAGCACGACAGTTCGATTTTCCGACGCAGGGTCCTGGATCTTTTCCAGCAGGAGCCGCGCTGCGGTCTCCCCCATCTTATCCAACGGCTGCGCCACGGAGCTCAGCATGGGTTCGGTGACCAACGCCGACTGCGATTCGGTGAACCCCATCACCGAAACCTCCTGCGGAATGTGGAACCCCTTGCGTTTGAGTGCCTTCATAGCCCCGATAGCCAACTGGTCGTTGAATCCGAACAAGGCGTCGGGAACCATTCCCTGCACGATACAGCGGTTCATCAGCCGGAAGCCCTCTTCACGGGTAATGGATTCGCAACGAATGACCAGCGACGAATCGACCGGAAGACCATGCTTGCGCAGAGCATCTGCATAACCCCGGTAACGCAGTCCCGAGAGGTCAATCTCCGAAGGACCCTGAAAATGCATGATGCGCGGCATCGGCTGGCCCATCTCGCGGCGGATGTTTATCAGGTGCTCCACGGCAAAGAACGCCCACTTATAATCGTCGATGACAACGCGGCTGGCCGCGACGTCCGAAGCCGCGCGGTTGAAAAACACCAGCGGGATGCCGCTGCCGATCAATTCCTTATAATAATCGGTATTGCGTCCTTTCTCGGTAACCGAGATCAGGATACCCTCGACCATGCTCTCCTCCAGCAGTTGCAGGTTACGCCGTTCGGCCTCGGCGGATTCGTTGCACTGGGTGATGAGCACGTGAAAACCTTCACGTTCGAAAACCTGCTGTATCTGGATGATGATCCGGGCAAAAAACGAGTTGATAAACTCCGGAACTACGACTCCGATAATCTTCGTGCGCCGTTTTATTAGGTTCTGGGCAAACGGATTGGGCCGGTAGTGCATCTTCTCCGCCATCTCTATCACCGCTTTTTTAGTCTCAGGCTTGACATCGAAACGGTCGGCAAGCGCACGCGACACGGTGGACTTGGAAATTCCGAGCGCCCGAGCGATGTCTTTTATCGTGGTATTTTGTGCCATGGATACGAAAAAATTTGAAGCAAGATACACAGTTTATATTAAATATCAAATTCCATGCCCGTAATTCCGTATTTCCACGAACCGCAAAAGATGAACCGGAACGCCTATGGGAGCGATTGCATAAAATGGGAGCGTTCCCGAAAACGTTCCCGACGATTTTATGAACCCCGACTGGGGCGGAAACGGTCCGAATGGGATATATTTGTTCTGGGCTAACCCGAAAACGACCTAAATGAGAACCGATCCATGGGTACTTTAGACTATGTAACCATTTTGCTGTTTGCCGCGGGCGTGATGCTCGCCGGCATCTCCTTTTCCTCTACCGGTAAGAATATGAAGAGTTTCTTCGCGGGGGGGGGTAACGTGCCCTGGTGGATCAGCGGTCTTTCGCTGTTCATGGGCTTCTTCTCGGCCGGCACGTTCGTCGTCTGGGGTTCGATTGCCTATTCCCATGGATGGGTGTCGGTGACCATCCAGCTCACGATGGCCGCCGCGGGTCTCGCCGTCGGATTCTTCATTGCACCGCGTTGGAACCGCACAGGTTGCCTCACGGCCGCCGAATACATCACCCGCCGTTTCGGCGTATCGACGCAGAAGATGTATACTTACTTATTCCTCTTCATCTCGCTCTTTACAACCGGCGCCTTCCTCTATCCCATCGCCAAGATCATCGAGGTCACGGCCGACATTCCGCTTAACACAAGCATTCTGCTGCTGGGGGCTTTCAGCATTCTTTACGTCACGATCGGCGGTCTGCGCGCCGTCGTGGTGACCGACGTGTTGCAGTTCCTCATTCTGTTCGCCGCCGTCATCATCGTCATTCCGCTGTCGCTGATGAAGGTCGGAGGGGCTGAGGCTTTCCTCGCAAAGGTCCCGGAAGGATTTTTCCAGACCGTATCGGGCGACTATACCTGGGTGTTCATCATCGCTTTCATGTTCTACAACCTCTTTTTTCTGGGCGGCAACTGGGCCTATGTCCAACGTTATACCAGCGTCAGCACACCCCGCAACGCCCGCAAGGTGGGATGGCTGTTCGGCGTCCTCTACCTCGTCAGCCCCATTCTCTGGATGCTGCCGCCGATGATCTACCGCGTCTATAATCCCGGTCTCGAAGGGCTGGAAGCCGAGAATGCCTATCTGCTGATGTGCAAAGAGGCGATGCCCTCGGGCCTGCTGGGCCTGATGCTCGGCGGCATGATCTTCGCTACGGCCAGTTCGCTCAACGCCACGCTCAACATCTCGGCGGGCGTCTTCACCAACGACATTTTCAAACGCCTCTCTCCTTCCACTTCTGAAAAGGGGCTGATGCGGATCGCCCGCTGGTCCACCATCGGCTTCGGCGTGCTGGCCATTGTCGTGGCGCTGCTGATCCCCCTGATGGGCGGCATCGTGAACGTCGTCATCAGCGTCGCCGCCCTCACGGGCGTACCGCTCTACCTGCCGCTTATCTGGTCGCTCTTCTCGCGCAATCTCAACGGGCGGGTCATCCTCACAACGACTGTCGTAAGCCTCGCGATCAATGCGCTGTTCAAGTTCGTCACGCCGCTCATGGGCTTCTCGCTCGACCGCGCCGAAGAGATGCTCGTAGGCGTACTGGTTCCGGCGCTGTTGCTGGCTGGTTATGAAATCTACCACCGCATATGCCGTCCCGGCGAGCAGATCCCGATGATCGAAAAAGCCCCCGCCGCAACCGTCGAAGACGGAGACGCCTCCAACAACCGTTTCAGCATAATGGTCATCGGCATCGGCGCCATCCTCGCCGGATTGTTCATCGCCGTATTGGGAGCATTGGCCGACGAGCACAAGATGATCCCACTGGGCATGGGACTGCTGTTGCTGGCAATCGGAGTCACGGCTTATTCATACAGCAAAAAGAAATCTTGATCCAACTATGTTTACTTGCAATTTCGAAAAACAAAGGGCATTCCGCCACATCTCGCTCCGGGCCGACTACGTAATCGCCGGAGGGGGCATGACGGGCGTATGCAGCGCCATCACCGCAGCGAGGGCCGGCGTCAAGGTCATCCTGGTCCAGGACCGGCCCGTACTCGGAGGCAACGCTTCGAGCGAGGTGCGCCTGTGGGTTCTGGGCGCCACCTCCCATATGGGCAACAACAACCGTTGGTCGCGTGAAGGCGGCGTACTGGACGAGATCCTCGTTGAAAACACCTTTCGCAACAAGGAGGGTAACCCCGTACTGTTCGACATGGTGCTGATGGATAAAGTGCTCGCCGAACCCAACATTACGCTGCTGCTCAACACGGTGGTCTACAAGGTCGAGAAGAACGACACCCGCACGATCAGCCGTCTCACAGCCATCAATCCCCAGAACGGCACGGAATACACGATCGAAGGAGATCTGTTCGCCGACTGTACGGGCGACGGCACGCTGGGCTACCTCGCCGGGGCATCGTTCCGCATGGGCGCCGAGGAGAAAGAGGAGTACGGCGAAGGATTCGCCCCCGACAAACAGGAATACGGCGAATTGTTGGGACACAGCATCCTTTTCTATATGAAGGACACAGGCCGCCCGGTGAAATACACGGCGCCGGATTTCGCCATCAAGGACGCGGAGCGCCACATCCCCAAATTGCAGAATCCCAACTATTTCAACCCAGCCCAGCACGGCTGCAAATACTGGTGGCTGGAATACGGCGGCCGCCTGGACACGGTGACCGACACCGAACGGATCAAATTCGAACTCTGGCGCGTGGTTTACGGCGTCTGGGACTACATCAAGAACTCCGGCAAGTTCCCGCAGGCTGAAAACCTCACGCTGGAGTGGGCGGGACTCTTCCCGGGCAAACGTGAAAGCCGCCGCTTCACGGGACTCTACACCATCACCCAGCAGGACATCATCGAACAGCATACCCACTACGACGCCGTGGCTTACGGCGGCTGGTCCATCGACCTGCACCCGTCGGACGGGGTATTCAGCCCCAAAAACGGCTGTAACCAGTGGCACAGCAAGGGCGTCTACCAAATACCTTACCGCTGTTATGTGACCCCCGATCTGGATAACCTTTTCATCGGCGGCCGCATCATGTCGTCGAGCCACGTGGCCAACGGTTCGACCCGTGTCATGTGCACGGCGGCACTCGGCGGACAGGCTATCGGTATGGCCGCAGCGCTCTGCCTCGAAGAGGGTTGCAAACCGGCCGATTATGCAGCCCCCGAAAAGATCGTACGCCTGCAATCCGAACTCGTCAAGCTGGGACAGTTCATCCCCGGGCTCGACATCTCCGACGGTCGAAACCTGCTGGACAAGGCTTCGCTGCGCGTGTCGAGCGAACTTCAGCTCGACGAACTGCCGCATGACGGCACGTGGTTCCGGCTCGAATACCCGGCCGCGCAATTGCTGCCCGTCAACGGACGCATGCCCCGTATCGAGATCGTCGCCGAGGCTGACGATGCCACCGAACTCCGTATCGAGCTGCGCAGCTCCCTGCGCCGGGAAAATTACACCCCCGACCGTACCGACGCCGTCGAGGTCGTGCTGCTCGCCCAAGGAGAAAACCGCATCACGCTGGACTTCGGCATCGAATACGAGACGCCCCGTTATGTCTTCGTCTGTTTCATGGCTAACGACAAAGTGCGCTTGCCACAAAGCGGACGCTTCGTGACGGGCCTCACGTCGGTCTTCAACCACATCAACCCCGCCGTCTCGAACTTCGGCCGCCAGACGCCTCCCGAAGGCATCGGCGTCGACGCGTTCGAGTTCTGGTGCCCGAAGCGCCGTCCCGAGGGGAAGAATTTCGCCCTGCGTTTCACCCCGGGTCTCGCCGCTTTCGGTGCGGAGCAGTTGCGGAACAGTTATTTCCGCCCCTACCTCGCTCCCAACGGCTGGGCCGCCGCTGCCAACGACTTCGCACCCGAGCTGGAAATCGCCTGGAACGAGCCTCAAACTTTCTCGCAGGTCCGGCTCTTCTTCGACACCGACGCCGATCACGCGATGGAGAACGTACAGATGGGACACTACGACTCCGTGATGCCCTGTTGCATCCGCGACTACATTCTCTCGGACGACGCAGGGCGGGAATTGGCGCACGTCGAAGGTAACCATCAGACTGTCAACACGCTGACATTCCAGGAGCCGATAACGGCACAGAGAATCCGCCTGCGCCTCATGCGCCCGGAAGGCGACGTCTGCCCGGCGCTGATGGGCATTGTCATCGAATCGAAAACAACGAAATAAACCAACCAACTTCAGAACCTATGAAAAAAATCTACATGACCCTGGTGATGCTTTTCGCGATCGCGGCATCCATGGCACAGCCCAGGGAGATCAAGGGTGTAGTGCACGACGAGAACGACAAACCCATGTCGGGCGTCACCGTGTACGTGCAGGAAACGGGTGCTGGAACGATCACCGGCAGCAAAGGCACGTATTCGATCAAGATTCCGGGGCCCAAGAGCGAGATCACCTTCTCGTTCATGGGCTACAAAACGCTCAAACTGAAAGCCGACGACCCCAAGGCCAAATTCGACGTCATCAAACTGGTGCCCGACCAGCAGATGCTCGACGCCGTTGAGGTCGTACAAGTGGGTTACGGCACACAAAAGAAAGTCAACCTGCTGGGATCGGCCGAAAACGTATCGGTCAAGGACCTCGAAAACCGCCCCATCACCCAAGCCTCGATGGCCCTGCAAGGTACGATCTCGGGTATCGACGTGGTCCAGAACTCGGGACAGCCGGGACAGGACCAGGGTTCGATCCGCATCCGCGGCGTGTCGTCCATCGCCAACAACAACGAGCCGCTGGTGCTGATCGACGGTGTCGAGGGCGACATCAACCAGGTCAACCCCAAGGACATCGAGTCGATGTCGGTGCTGAAAGACGCCTCGTCGGCGGCCATTTACGGTAACCGTGCAGCTGCCGGCGTCGTACTCATCACGACCAAGTCGGGCGAAGGCTCGGGCGAGCTTAAAGTGAGCTACAACGGCAGTTTCTCCTTGCAGGAGACCACGGCGCTGCCCAAGCCGGTGAAAGTGCTCGAATGGCTCGACCTGAAAGAGGAAATGTTCCTCTACAACGGCGAGATCAAGAATTACGACAGCGACCGCGAAAAATACATTTCGGGCGAGAAAGTGTCCGTGAACTACTACCTCCGCCACTTCCGCATCGCACCGATGCACGACCACTACTTGAGTATGTCGATGGGCGGCAAAAACTACAACGGCAGCGTCTCGCTGGGCTACGGCAATCAGGACGGCGTGCTGAAAGGCACCGACAACGAAAAAATTTCGTTCCGTTCGAATGTCAGCATGTACTCCACCAACCGCAAGTTCTTCACGACGCTCAACCTCTCGGGTTATCGCAAGGACATGACCTCGACGGCCATGGGAACCAACCAGACCATCCAGGACATCCACCGCGCAGGCCCCACCAGCATCTTCAAGGCCTACAACGGGCTCTACGGCTTCTACGGACGCCACATGGGACAGCTCGAGGCCGGAGGCCGCACGAAGAACGTCTCCAACCAGCTGACCGCAAAGATCAGCGCCGGAGTCGAGCCTGTCAAGGGATTGAAAATACAAGGTTCGTTCGCCACGGTCTACTTCAATTCGCGCAACGACCAGTTCGTTGCCCCGATCTACACCGTGGGCGACCTCTACGGTGACGTGCAAAACAAGGTGGCCAGCTTCATCGAGATCAAGAACTCGACGACGCTTTCGACGACCACCGAACTTACGGCCAGCTACAAAAAGCGCTTCGACCGGCATGATCTTTCGGTACTCGCCGGTGCTTCGCAATACTGGTGGCGCAATGAATGGGAGATGGCACGCCGCGACAATATGTCCTCGTTCACCCCGTCGCTGAATATGGGCGATCCCGCCACGCAGGTCAACGACAACGCCATCAACGAGCGTGCAACCCGTTCACTCTTCGGCCGCGTGAACTACTCCTACGACGACCGCTACCTTTTCGAGGTCAACGTCCGTTACGACGGTTCGTCGCGTTTCTACAACAAGAAATGGGGCCTTTTCCCGTCGGTGGCCGCCGGATGGCGTATCTCCCAGGAGAGCTTCTTCAAGAACTCCGGCGTGACCGAGTATATCAACAACCTCAAGCTGCGTGTATCGTGGGGACGCCTCGGCAACGAGTATATCTCCTCGAACTACACCGGGTACCCGACCCTCTCGACCGACAGCTACTACGATTTCAACGGTACGCAGGTAGCCGGTGCGGCCATCACCGAGCTTTCGAACAAGGATACCTCGTGGGAGACTTCCGAACAGACCAACATCGGTCTCGACATCGGCATCTGGAACCGCTTCTCACTGACAGCCGACATCTTCTACAAGAAGACCACCGATATTCTGATGAAACTGCCCATTCCGCCGTCGCTGATCGGCAACGTAAACGGCGGCCCCTATCAGAATGCCGGCAGCATGGAGAACAAAGGTCTCGAACTGACGCTCAACTACCGCCAGACCTATCGCAACAAGATGTACGTCGACGCCACGTTCACGACCACTTTCCTGCGTAACAAGATTCTCGACCTGAAAGGCGTCAGCCCCGTGATCCACGCCTCGCTGCCCATCGTTCAGATGGAGGGTCATCCCGTGGGCGCCTACTACGGCTACCGGATGGCCGGCGTCTACCAGTTCGACGACTTCACGTGGCAGAACGACAGCGACCCCTCGGTGCCCTTGCAGGACCGTGTCTACAAGCTCAAAGAAGGGCGCCCCGTGCCGAGCGAGGGCAGCCCGCGTCCCGGCGACCTGAAATTCGCCGATCTCTCGGGCCCCGACGGCAAACCCGACGGTAAAATCGACCTCGACTATGACCGGACCATCATCGGCGACCCGTTCCCCGACGTCTCGATGTCGCTGAACCTCAACTGGGGCTGGAAGGGTATTGACTTCAACATGTTCTGGCAGACGGTGCTGGGCCGCGACATGTACAATCAGGGGCCGATGGTCGTGCCGTTCTACAACGACAACGGAAACGTCTGGAAAGACATGGTCGACAAGCGCTGGACCGCCGACAACCCGACCAACCGCCATCCGCGCATGAACTACGACTCGAAGACGGCCAACACCCGTTCGAGCTACTACATCTACGACGCCTCGTTCCTGCGCCTGAAGAATATCGAACTGGGTTACACGCTGCCCGTACGCTGGACAGCCAAACTGCACATGTCGAAAGTGCGCATCTATGCCGGTATCCAGAACGCCTGGACGCTCACGAATTTCCCGGGATGGGACCCCGAACGTCCCTCGACCAACATCGCGTCGGAGGTCTATCCCCAGATACGCATCTACAACTTCGGCCTCAACATCGGTTTCTAACACAAAACACGGACAAAGATGAAAACTTATCATAAAATAGCCGCATTCGTCGGTTCGGCGCTCATGCTGGGTTCCTGTGCGGATTATCTGGTACGCGAGCCGCAGGACGCACTCGACCCCGCCACCTTCTTCTCTTCGCAGGAGAACGCCGTCATCGCCGTCAACGGCATCTACAACGCCGCCCTCGAACCAGTCAAGGGCCGCACCTACGCCATCGACTTCGACTGTATGTCGGACAACATGTACAACTACTCGCGCAACCAGAACACGCAGGAATTCGGACAGGGCACCCACGGCTCGTCGAGCGTCTATGCGCTGAATTTCTGGAGCCGCGGCTACCGCGGAATCTCACGCGCCAACACCCTGCTGGCCTGGCTCGACCACTGCTACGAAATAACCGTCCCGACCACCAACATCAAGGACCGGCTGCGCAGCGAAGCGCTCTTCCTGCGCGCGTATTTCTACTCGGAGCTCATCGACTTCTTCGGAGACGTGCCGATGTACCTCGAACAGGTCGATCTGGCCGACAGCAAACCCCGCACGCCTAAAGCGCAGATCGTGGAGCAGATTCTCGGCGACCTGGAGGAAGCGGCCAGACACCTGCCCGTAACTTATGCCGCAGAGGATACCGGCCGCGCCACATGCGGCGCCGCCCTGGCCCTCAAAGGCAAAATCGAACTCTACAACGGGATGTACGCCCAGGCGGCCGAGACCCTCAAAGAGGTGATCGACCTCAAAGATGAGAACGGCGCACTCCGTTACGATCTTTATCCCCTCTACCGGGAGCTGTTCCTGCCCCAGAACGAGGACAACTGCGAAGTGATCTTCGACATCCAGTATATGAAGAACGCCTATTCGCAGGGACTTTCGCACCAACTCTACACCTTCACCTACGAGTGGAACTCCTACTGTCCGACATCCGCGCTCGCCGAGAGTTACTACACCAAGAACGGTTACCCCGTAAGTTGGAACGCCGAGACGCAACTCTATGAGAGCGCCGACCCGGCTTTCGACCCGACCTATCCCTACAAGGACCGCGACCCGCGCCTCGACCAGTCGATCATCATGCCGGGCACGGACAACGGCCGCGGCGCGATCTTCCTCCCGAGTTCTTCGAACCATACGGGCATGAAGATCCGCAAGTGGAACGACTACACCGAAACCGAGAAGAACAACTCGGAACACAACATCATCCTGATCCGTTTCGCCGACGTGCTGCTGATGCGCGCCGAGGCGCTCGTGGAATCGGGGACGTTCGACGAGGCCGAAGTCCGCGGGCTGATCGACCGCGTACGCCAGCGTCCCTCGGTGATGATGCCGAAAGTCGAGGACATCGAAGGCACGGAACTCGACGCCAATGCACTGCGGGCCATCATCCGCCATGAACGCCGCGTCGAATTCGCCTTCGAAGGCACCCGCGTTTCGGATATCCGCCGCTGGCGGATCGGTCCCGAAGTGATGACCGACGCCTACGGCTACAAATATCAGGACGTGCGTCTCAACCCGCCGAAATACATTCCCTACAAGGTTGACACGCGATCGTTCAACCCCAACCGGGATTACTTGTGGCCTATTCCGCAGAACGAGATCAACACCAATCCCTTTATCAACGCCCCGGACCAGAACCCCGGCTACTAAACGCAGGTTCACCGAACGCGCAGACAAGCAGTCCCGACCCGGCTGCTTGTCTGCCATAAACCCGAACAGCCGCAACGATGAAAAAAACACTCTGCATACTCGCCCTTCTCGGCCCGCTGACCCTCTTCGGAAACGGTCCGCGCATCGGCGATTCTCGGATCGGCATTTCGTGGCAGAAAAGCGGCGAAGGCTGGAAGCCCCGGAAAATGGAACTCCGCGACGGCGGGCAGACATTCACCTGGGGCATTCCCGACGGCGGTTACACTGTGCTCTACACACCGGAAACGCCGCCGACAGAAGGCGGGATCATCGTCAACCGGAGCGGCGATACGCTGTACTTCGACATCGACCGTTTCCACTGCATCGCCCCGAGCTACCGCAAAGCCACCTCCTCCGTGCCGCTGAACCGCGCGGGCGAAGCCTTCCGGCTCGTGCCGCAGGAGATGCACCGAAGCGGCGACACCCTCCGTTTCGCAGCCGTGGGCGAACCCGGACGACTCACGGCCGAATGGTGGGCTGACACGGCCCATCCGGGCGATCTGTGCGTACGGTTGACCTTCACCGCAGCGCAGGCAGGTTATTATTCCCTTTCAACGCCGGCAACAGCCACGCTCCCCGAAAAACAACTGGCCTGGGGCTGCATCCCGGGATTCTTTCAGGGCGATGCTATCGAGCCCGATTTCCACCTGGCCTACATGTATGGCCAAGGATTGCCGCACCTGCCGGTGGTCTGCAACGAGAACACAGTGACCACGATGGCGTCGCTCCTGACCGATCGACAGGGACTCACGCTGGCCGTCATTCCCGAACCGGGCTATGACCGGAAACCCTACGCGGGCGACCGGCGCACGCACGGAGAATGCTGGCACACGGGACTTTCGCACATGACACGCGACGGACAGCTTTGCCCCACGGCCTGGCACCCGGTGCTCGGCGAGGAGGGTTCATGGCTCGAAGCAGGCGGCCAAACCCGTTTTGCATTTCGTTACACGCTGCGCCGCACCGACTGGTACGAAGTTTTCAAACACGCCGTTTACGACATCTACGGGCTGAAAGAGGAACTCGCCCTGCGACGTTCCCGCTTCTCGCTCACCGACCGGCTCGAAGCGATCTACCGCTATGTCTGCGACGACTCGCTCTCGCTCTGGCGCACGGAACGCTGCGAAGGGATCGAAATCGGCGCACAGGCCTATCTGGGCAGCGTCGTCGGCTCGGAGAAAGACGCCATGAAGAACGCCGACGCCGGCGCGGTGTGGATGCTCGCGGCGATGACCGGCGACAGCCTGCTCCGGCACGGCCGCCTGCCTTACATCCGCAATTTCAAACTCATGCAACAGGGCGGACACGGCGACCGCAACCGCGGTGCGGCGCTCGGACAATACTACCTTTCGAAAAAAGGGACGTTCGTCGAGGAATGGGGCAACCATATCGAACCGATCGGCATCACCTATTACACGCTGATCGACATCGGCAACATCCTGCTCTTCGAGCCTCAGGACACGCTGCTGCGCGAAAAATTGCGCGAAGGCGCCGATCTGCTGCTCTCGCTGCAACATCCGGACGGAGGTTTCGATGTGGCCTATGACAAACTCACGGGCAAGGCGCTCTTCACCGACCTTGAAGACCTGCGTCCCACATTCTACGGACTACTGGTCGCCCATCGCATTCTGGGCAAACGAAAATACCTCGATGCGGCGCTCCGCGGCGCCGACTGGTATGTCGAGCATGCCGTCGACCGGGGACGGTTCCTCGGCGTCTGCGGCGATGCACGTTTCATCAACGACTTCGCCACCGTGCAGAGTGCCCAGGCGCTGCTCGAAACATACGAAACGAGCGGGAACGAACGTTATCTCGACGCGGCCATCCGCGCGGCGCGTCTCTACACCTGTTCCGTCTACACCCACCCGCGGTCGGAAAATGCGTCCGTCCGACGGAAAGGCAGCAAACTCCGCGACTGGCAACTGAGCCAGACGGGGCTTTGCTTCGAACACGGCGGAAGCACGGGATCGGCAACCAAGAGCGGTCCCATCCTGCTGACGAGCCATTGCGGACTCTACACCCGGCTGGCGGCAATGACCGGTGACAGTCTCTTCGTCGATCTGGCACGCACGGCAGCCATCGCCCGGGAGGAGTTCCTTAATCCCGACACGAAGATCGCCACTTACTATTGGTCGCAGTTCGACCGCGGCCCGGGACCCTTTCCGCATCATGCCTGGTGGCAACTGGGATGGATCGTCGATTACCTGCTTTGCGAAGCCGAATGCCGCAGCGAAGGGCTGATCGCCTTCCCACGGGGGTTCGTGACGCCCAAGGTCGGGCCGCAGCGCATCACGGGATTCGCACCCGGACGCATCGGGGATGACGAAGCAAACCTGATCCTCCGCCCGGGACTCGTCCGCACGGAGTGCCCCGACCTCGACTGTCTAACAGCGCTTTCGACCGACGGCCGACGGCTCTATGTCGTTCTGCGGGGCAGTTCGGCACACGAAAACCGGGGCCGGATCACCCTCGATGTCACGAAACTCGGCTGGCAGGGTATCGACCGGGTCCGTGCCCTGACACCGGAAACCGAGCGGCTCTCGGACACGGAAGCAACCGACTGCACGATCGACGGATTCGGACTTAAACTATGGGAAATAACACGCAGATAAAATGAAATACGGATTAATGACAGCGGCGCTCGTCGCAACCTTATGCCTCACCGGCTGCGGCTCTTCGATACACCTTCCGGCGACGGACGGCGATGTCAGCGTCGCACCAAACGGCACGATCACCTTCCGGACGGAGGGCACGAAAAACAGCTATGTCCCGGTCTTCACGATCATCCGCACGCCCCGCGACCCGGAATTGAAAATGCGCCCCGCAGGGATTGAGAACGTACTCTACAACGCCGCCACCTGGCGTTCGGAAAACGGCGACGCCCGGCGCGTCGAGCGCACCGACGATCAGATCGGCGACGGGTTCGACACGAACATCCTCGAAGGAGCTGTCGAATCCCGGACCTTCTCGCTCTTCAACGTCGGCGAAAATATCGAAATGCACCCCTCCGGGGCCGTCGCCGACGGTGCAAAGGTCCGCTTCACCTACCCCGAGCATGAACTTTTTGCGCTCGAAGCCGAATTAAGCATCGACTCCGCATCGGGTTACCCGATGCTCTCCTGCACATTGCGTCCCAAGACCGGCGGTTACTACTCGGTAGGCTTCACCGGCTACGAAGCGGCCGACACGGCGCGTGTCACGGAACTGTGGCAGCCGATGATCTGGCAGGAACGCCGCTTTCCCGACCGCAGCTATGCCACGCTGGCTTTCCGCTGTCCGGTGCCCTCGGCCTTCGTCGCCACCGACGGCGTAAGCCGTGGCATCGTGGCCCATCCCGCAGAATTTCCCTTCGATCCGCTGCCCACCGCGGAAAACAGCCGCTTCTGCGTTGCACTCCGCACCGCCGAAGGCAAAGCCGCACCGATGCTCTTCGCCCCCGTTCCGGGCGGCGCGGAGTCGGAAATGGCGGCAGGGGACACCTACCGTTTCAACGCCCTGCTGTTCGCCTGCAAAGGAAACACAACCGACGCCGTACAGCGTACCGCCGAGCACATCTACGCTTTCCGCGACCTGCGCCGCAACGACATCTCGACGCTCAACAACACCATCGCCAACATCATCGACTACACGATGAGTCGTTACAGTTGGTTCATCGACGAACAGAAGGGATGCGCCTATTCGACCGACGTGCCGGGCGCCGTGAAGAACGTCTCGGCGCTCAACCCGCTGGAGATCGCCCTGCTGAACGACAATGAAGCCGTTTACGAAAAACGCGCCTACCCCATTCTGGAATACATGCTCTCGCGCGAAAAATTCCTCTTTTCTGCCGACTCGACGCAGCGCATCCAGTACCCGTCGCGCAAGCTCGACGGCCCCTGCGCACCTATTTCGGAACTGACGACACTTTACAACGTCTTCCAGCGCAAAGACCCGTTCCTCGTTTGCCTCGCCGGACAGGAATACGACAAGAGCCGTGTCCGCAACCTCGATGTCCAGGAAGAGGGCCGCACCTGGAAAAACGCCCTGCATCTCTACCGGGCCACGCTCGACACAGTCTATCTGAATGAAGCCATGCGTGGCGCTGACGCCTATATCGCAGCACGCATCGACACCCCGGCGGCCGACTTTTCGGACCCGGCGGCCGGAGGTTTCTTCTTCTGGACAGGTTTCGCCCCCAAGTGGATCGACCTGCTGGAACTCTACGAAACGACGGGCGAGAAGCGCTATCTCGAAGCGGCGCACCGCGGCGCACGGCTCTATACCCAGTATATCTGGTATTGCCCGGAGGTTCCCGACGCAAATATCGTCGTAAACCCCGACGGCAAAGCCCCGCATTACGCTTATCTGAAACAGAAAGGGCATGCCCGGATGGATGCCCCGCGGGAAGAGGCTCCCGCCTGGCGGCTCTCCGAAATCGGGCTTACCCCCGAATCGTCGGGAACCTGCACGGGACACCGCGCTATCTTCATGGCCAACTACGCTGCATGGTTCGTACGACTGGCTCACTATACGGGCGACGATTTCCTGGCCCTGATCGCCAAGAACGCCATCGTCGGGCGTTACCGCAATTTCCCGGGCTACCACATCAACACAGCCCGCACGACGATCTACGAAAAGGAGGATTATCCGTTGCGCGGGCACAAGGAATTAGGGGTCAACTCGTTTCATTACAACCACATCATGCCGCAGGTATCGCTGCTCTACGACTACCTCATCACCGATGCACTATACCGCAGCCGGGGCGCAATCCGGTTTCCCGACGAGTTCATCGAAGCCTACGCCTACCTGCAAAGCAAATTCTACGGGCATCGTCCGGGCGAGTTCTACGGCGAGCAGGCATGGCTGTGGATGCCTGACGGACTGGCTGAAAGTTCCGACATCGAACTCAATTACGTGGCCGCCCGCGGCGAAGATGCCCTCTACCTCGCCTTCTCGAACCAATGCGACCGCGAAGTCGTCTCCACGGTCCGACTCGACACCGAACGGTTGGGCATCGACCGGAACACAACCTGCAAAGTCCGCCTGTTGAGTCCCGAAGGTTCGTGCAAAGACGCGTACGGAGGTGAATTCGAAGTCACCGTCAAACCCAACTCGCTGACCGCCGTGAAGATCGAAGGCGTCCGGCCGAAAGTTGCCGTCCAACAGCGTCTCTTGGCGGTTCCCGAAGCATGGAGCAAGGATTATGCGACCAGCGGCGACGACCGTGTGCGCTGCATGGTGCTCAACACGGGAAAAGGCGACTGCCACGTCTATATCTACTTCAACATCAGCGATACGGAATACGCTTCGGCGACAGCGGAGGTCAACGGCAAACGCCTCGGTTCGGGGACCTATCCCTACGAGTTCACATTCCCGGCCGACGCCGAACATCTCGAAATCCGGACCTCGGCCCGGAAGAAGGACGGCTCCATAACCGAATGGGAAACCCTCACGCTCGAAAAATAGCCTGCCATGAAACCGCTCCGTCTTCTCATCCTGACCGTCCTGCTATCCGCCGCCTTCGGCGTACAGGCGCAGAAACTCGCTCCGGCGCCCTACCTTTGCGACAGCATGGTGCTCCAACGGGACATGCCGCTTCCATTGGAAGGCACGGCAACACCCGGAAGCACCGTCGAAATATCGTTCGCCGGCCATACCGTCACGGCGGAAACCGACACACAGGGAGTATGGCAGGCCATGTTTCCGGCCTTGGAAGCCAGCAGCCGAAACCGCACGATGGAGATCCGCTGCGGCGGCGAGACCGTGACGATCCGCAACATTCTGGTGGGCGAGGTCTGGCTGGCCGGAGGACAGTCGAACATGGCCTTCAAAGTCCGCGGCATGGAGTTCGACGACCGTCTCGCACTGATTCGCGACGCCGACTACTCCGACGTCCGCTGCTACTACCGGGCCAATATCGTCAGCGGCGGCAAACTGCTCAACACCTCCGACCGCCTCTGGTCGGGAGCTTACAGACGCCGCATCTACGATTGGAGCGCCGTGGCCTACCTTTTCGCCCGGGAGCTGCACCGCAAACTGAACGTTCCGGTAGGCATCGTCAACTGTTCGCACGGCGGCTCGACGGCCGAAGCATGGATCAGTCCCGAAGCGTTCGCATCCGATCCGGCGCTGAAAGCCGCCATCGGCAAGATCTACGACGGGATCGGAAGCCATTACAAAAATCCGTCGGTGCTTTACGAAAAGATGCTTGCACGTTTCCGTGGCCTGACCGTGCGCGGCGTCATCTGGTATCAGGGCGAGAGCAACGGCTATTTTCCGGAACAGTACGCCATCCTGTTTCCGGGGCTGATCGCCGACTGGCGCCGCTTTTTCGGCAACGACAACCTGCCCTTCATCTTCGCCCAACTCCCTTCCTACCGGGTTCCGGGCGACAAGAGCGGCGAACGCTGGGCTCGCCTCCGCCAGTCACAGCTCAACACGGCCCGCACGGTCCCCCATACGGCCATGGTCGTAACGGCCGACTGCGGCGATGCGGAGAATATCCATCCCAAAAACAAATACCCCGTGGGCATGCGGTTCGCCGCCGCAGCTGAAGAACTCGTCTACGGCGGCAAAGAACCCGGAACGCTGACGCTGCCCGGCCCCGTCACAGTCGAAGGCCATAAGGTAACAGTTCCTGTCGGCGGCATCCGCGACGGTCTCACCTCACGCAGCAGAGAATCCGGATTCGAACTGCGCGATACGGAAGGGAACTGGCACAAAGCCGACTTTCATATCCGGAATAACCTGCTGAAACTGTCTTCTGCGGAGGTACTGGCACCGACCGGAGTACGTTATGCCTGGGGCAACGTCAATACCCTCACAATTTACCACAAAAGCGGTCTTCCGCTGCCGCCCTTCACCTTTGATACGGAACTTAAAACCATGAAACGATGAAAACCTTCACGATCACAGCCCTGCTGGCGTTGTTCTGCTCGTTCCCGCCGGTTCAGGCCCAACAAACCGGGGAGATCGGCGGTGAAGCGCTGCAAATGCTCTCCCGGACCGACAACGGGAAATACGACCGTTACATCACCGAATACAAACGCATGTATGCGATGTACACCGCCGACGGGACGTTCGCCGATTACCTGACCGACGGTAAAAAATATACGGTAATCGTCCCCGACAACACCGGTATCGAGGTCTACTACCGGACCGAAGGATCTGCCAACGGCAATCCGCCGCGTCTGTGCAACACTCTCAAATACAATATCATCAAAGGAAAATTCGTCCCCGAAGCATTTAAGGACGGGCAGACGCTCTACACCCTTTTTCCGAGCCATCCGCTGACCGTAATGGTCAAAAAAGACAAGGTATATCTTACCGACAAGCAGGGAAACCGGGTTCGTCTGGACAAATCCTTCGAATCGGGTAACGTTATCTTCTACCCCGTAAAAACACTGCTCAGGTATTAAACGGCCATGAAACGTCTGCTCACACTGCTTGCGCTCTGCGGCTGCTCCGTAGCCGCAGCTTCAGAAACGCCGCTCGGCGGAAAATGGAGTTTTTGCACCGACCCGCTGAACACAGGTCTTCGGGAGGCATGGTACGCACCCGAATACGACCGCAGCGGGTGGGATGAAACAGAGGTCCCGGGATGCTGGAACACCCGTCTCGAATACGCCGGCTATACGGGTGCGGCATGGTACGCCACCACTTTCATCCTGCCGCAGAAACCCGCGGAATGCGACATTCTGCTCGACTTCGAGGCGGTTTATGCCGACGCCGACGTCTGGCTGAACGGCGAACGCCTGGGCAGTCACGACTTTGGATTCACCTCCTTCGGATTCGACATCACCGGCCGCATCGCACCGGGCACTGTGAACCGGCTGGTCGTCCGTGCGGAAAACAGTTTCAAGCTGGGAGCTACCTGGAACTGGGGCGGCATCCGTCGTCCGGTCACCTTGCGTACAGTGCCCCGCGAGCGTATCGAAAGCCTGTTTGTCAGCGCCGAACCCGACCTCGAAAAGGGCAGCGCCGAAATCGGCGTAAAGGTCCTCCTCAACGGCACGAAAAAAGGCGCCGTCCGGGTTTCGATCTCAAACCCCGAGGGCCGTATCGTGGCCCGGAGCGAAGTCCGTGCCGCCGGACGCAGTGAGGTGCTCATCCCGCTTCGCATCCGCAAGGCCCGATTGTGGGACTTCGACCATCCGCATCTCTACACCGCCACGGCGACTTATGGCGATGGAGAACCCGTCTCCGAACGTTTCGGCATCCGCAAAATCGAGATCGACGGCTACCGCTTGCTGCTCAACGGCGAGAGCGTACGGCTGAACGGTGCGAACTGGGTTCCCTACGATCCGTTCCATGGCAACACGCTGCCTCCCGAAATCTACCGTCGTGACATCGACCGGATGAAGAGCTGTGGCGTCAACATGGCACGCCTGAGCCACCTGGCCCTGCCCAAAGAGGTTCTGGACTACCTCGATGAAAGAGGTATGCTCATCTTCGAGGAGATTCCGCTCTGGAACAAGAACCACTATGTCAAAGCCGATCATCCCGTGCCGATGCGCTGGCTCACGGAACTGATCACACAGCGCTACAACCATCCCTGCATCATCGGCTGGAGTGCAGGCAACGAGATCGGCCGCCTGAGTGACAACCCAGACATTGAAGGCTATCTCGCCTCGGCCTTCCGCCACATTCGTACGCTCGACTCCACACGTCTGGCGGTCTACGTCACACACACTGCCGCCAAGCAGTACGACGAACCGGTACTGTTGTCGGATATGATCCTTTTCAACCAATACGGCGCCCACGGCGAACGAGCCGACGAGGTGCACCGCCGCTATCCGGGCAAACCGATCTTTTACAGCGAGTACGGCATCAAAGCCAACAGCGAGGACCCCAACAACACGCTCTCGGACTATGCCGCAATGCTCTCTTCGATGCGGGGACGCGAGCACCTGATCGGCGCTTCGGTCTGGACCTTCAATGACTACCGTACCAACTACCGCGACAGCGGCACAGCGGCCACGGGCAACCGCCCCTGGGGTGTCGTGGATGTCTATGGCACGCCGAAACGGGGTTTCCGCGAACTTCAACGCCAGAACTCTCCGCTCGCTGGATTCGGCCTGACGCTCACCGAAGACGGTGCCGAAATTGCACTGACTCCGCGCAAACGGCTCGATCTGCCGGCTTTCCGAATGGAGGGGTACACCGTGCGGCTTAACACACTCGCTTCAGATGGCGACACACTGCAACGCGCCATGCGGACACTGCCCGTCATCCAACCCGGCGACAATCCGTTCAGCCTGCAACTTCAACTCCCGACCGCCGGAGCCGCAAGAATCAGCGCCGAACTCGTGACTCCGACGGGCTATGCCGTCCATGACGCCGTATTGAGCCTCGCCGCACCCGCCGCACCGGTCGTCACCCGGACCGAAAGCGGGCAGGATATTATCCGCATCCGGTTCGATCGCCAATTCACGGCTGACGAATGGTATGTCCGCTACGGCACTGACCGGCTCGAGAACCGAAGCGCCCCGACCATCGACGGGTTCATCGAACTGCCAAAACTGGAATACGGCAAAGAATACCATATCCAACTGGTCGCTGTGAATGGTGCCGGGGAGACTCCCGCCGCCGAAACCGTCCGGATCTGCACCCGCGCTGCAGAGCTGCCTCCCGTCATCCGCCACCTGGCTCAGGAGGGCGGAAACATCCAGATCGGATATGCCTGCGATTTCGGGGACTTCTGCTATGAATTCGAATACGGTACAGCTCCCGACAAACTCGACCGGCACATTCTGACAACCGTGACGGGCGCCTGCAACCTGCCCGTCGTCGAACCGAACGCACAGCATTACCTGCGTATCCGCAAACGGCTTCGCTACGGCTACGCCAGCGACTGGAGCCCCGTATATCCTGTTAACACCGTACAACGATGAAACGAATCACTCTCTTGACCGGCCTGCTCGCCGGAGCGATAGCCCTGCAAGCCGCACCCCGCGAGCCGCAGCAGATGACGGCCAACTTGCAAAAAGGCGCCGTCGTGGTCACAAACGGCAAAGCCCGGTTCACATTCCGCGCCGACTTCCGTCTGTTCCGAACCGACAAAGATCCGAAAATGGAGCTTCGCACCCTGCCCGACTGCCGCTTTTTCGCCCCTTCGTGGATGGCCGACAACCTGGCTCCGGAAAAAACCATCGCACAGATCAAACAGAGCAAGAGCATGGGTGGCGACGGTATCGACGAGTCGGTGAGCGGATCGGTCAAAGGCCGCACGTTCGACCTTTTTGCCGCGGCCCCGTTCACGGACCTCACCCCTTCGAAAGCAGAAATGACAGGCGACACCATCCGTTTCAGTTACCCCGCCACGGCATGGGGAACGCTCGAATGCCACGTCTGGGACATCGACGGCTCGGCGCCGGGCATGGAGTTCCGGTTCACCCCGGCGCGCAAAGGTTATTACTCGGTAGGATACCTCGGTGCCCCGGCTTTCGACCTGAACCGGGTCGAAGCGCTGTGGCAACCGATGGTCTGGCAGCGACGGATCTTCCCTTCGCAATCCTACATGTCTCTGGCTTTCACCTGCCCGATTCCCGCCACGCTCGTCCATGTCGGCGGCGCGACAGCTGGTGTTGCAGCTGACAGCCGGGAAATGCCCTTCCAACCCTTGCCTACACGCGATAACAACCGCTTCGGCGTGGCCCTGCACAACCCCGAAGGCAAAGTTCAGCCGATGCTCTTCGCTCCGGTGCTGGGACACGTCGGTTCGAAGATGGAGCCCGGCGAGTCCTTCGCCTTCCGCATGCGGCTCTGGGTCGAGGAAAAGCCGCTGAACATCGCCTTTCAGACCATGGCCCGCAACCTCTATGATTTCCATGACTACCGCAGCAACGCCATTTCGACGCTCAACAACACCATCGACAATATCATCGACTATACGCTGAGCCATTACAGCAACTTCATCGACAGTCTGAAAGGCTGTTCCTACTCGACCGACGTACCCGGCTCGACGAAGAACGTCAGCTCGCTCAATCCGCTTTCGGTGGCCCTCGTCGCCGACGACGAGGAGTTGTTCCGCCGCCGGGCCTACCCGATCGTCGAGTATATGCTCTCGCGCAAGAACACGCTCTTCTGCCTCGACACGACGCAGAAAGTACAGTCGCCCTCGCGCGAACTGGCGGGTCCCTGCGCTCCCGTCAGCGAACTGGCCGGACTCTACCGCCTCTCGGGCGGCAAAAGCCCCGTACTGCGTTATTTCGCCGAAGAGAAATATTACAAGTACAAACCCGTCGAAAAACGCATTCCAGGCGCCGGCGGCAACTGGTACGACGCATTGGAAATGTACCGCGCAACGGGAGAGACAGCCTATCTCGACCATGCGAAGAAACAGGCCGACATCTATATCGAAAAATTCATCCACACGCAGCCTGAAAAGTTCCAGAACGCCTTTTTCTGGAACCGTTACGCCCCGTTCTACATCAATCTGCTGGAACTCTATGAGGAGACCGGCGAGCGGCGTTATCTCGAAGCCGCCCACGAAGGGGCCCGTGAATATGCCATGTTCGTCTGGATGGTCCCCTCCATCCCGCAAGAGAACGTCACGGTCAACCAAGGAGGTTTGGCCCCGTGGTATTGGTACCTCAAAAGCCGCGGTATTCCCCGACAGCACTGTCCCGAAGAGAGTGTTCCCGCATGGCGGCTCTCGGAAATCGGTCTCGTGCCGGAAAGTTCCACCACATGCATCGGCCACCGTGCGGTATTCATGGCACACCACGCCCCCTACATGCTGCGCATCGCCGACCTCACGGGCGACAGTTTTCTCCGCGATATCGCCCGCAGCGCCATCGTGGGACGCTACGCCAATTTCCCGGGTTATCACATCAACACCGCACGCACGACAGCTTACGAGAAACCCGACTTCCCGCTGCGTCCGCACGACAGCATTAGCGTCAATTCATTCCACTACAACCACCAGTTCCCGCTGCTGTCCGTCCTGTACGACTATCTGGTGACCGATGCAGCGAGCAAGTCCCAAGGCGCCATCGCTTTCCGCGGAGACTACATCGAAGGCTACGGCTATTTACAAGCCAAGTTCTACGGCAGTCGCCCGGGACGCTTCTACGGCCGGGAAAATGTCTGGCTCTGGATGCCCCGCCACCTGCTCAGCAGCTCCGACGTGGAGTTGAATTATCTCGCGGCCCGCAGCAATGGAGAGCTGCTTGTGGCTTTCACGAACCAAAGCACCCGTACGGTCTCTTCCGTAATTACGTTCAATCCGGAACTGCTGCCGATACTCGCCGGAAAAAGTTTTACGGCCGAGGTATGGCGTGACAACCGCCGGACGGGCGAAGTGACCGTCACCGACGGCAAAGCCGACATCGAGGTGTCGCCCGAAGGAATCACCGCCCTCATTGTCCGCGGAGTCGATATCCGCCCCCGCTTCCAGCAGCAACTGACCGACCGTGACACCGAAGGATGGCGTCACGACTACGGCGAACTGGAATTCGGACGAGCCCGGGCCATGCTCCTCAATCTGGGCCGGAAGCTGAAGACCTGCTACATCTACCTGCAGGACGACGACAGCCGTTTCCGCAACGTGTCGATGACCTACAGCATCGACGGCGGGCGGCCGCAGGCGCTGAACGACACCGCCTATCCCTTCGAATTCACCGCTCCCGTCCCGTCCGAAGCCCGACAGATCGTCATCGAGCTTTCGGGTATCACCACCGACGGACAGCTCGTGCGCAGCGGAACGTTCAAACTATCGAAAGACTAAACCAACCGCCTTATGAAACTGAAAGCATTTCTGCTGATCGCAACTCTGCATTTCGCGGCACTGGCCTCCTGCGCCAAAGAAACTCCGGAAACACCCGCCTCGCCCCTGCCAGAAGAGGAGGGTTACAAGACCATCGACCTGAGCGGCTACCGACTGATCTTCTCGGACGAGTTCGACGGCAGGAAGATGAACTGGGACATCTGGGCCGCCGAGAATCCTAACAACATCAAGCACGAGACCAGCCGTGGCCCTGAAGCCGTGGAGGTGCGCAACGGTGAGCTGCGTCTCAACGTCCGCAAAGTCGACCGTAGCGAAAAGATCAAATGGATCTCGGGTTACGTCTATCTCAAAGAGCCGCTGGAAAACAACGTCTACATCGAATGCCGGTTCCGTTCGGGAACCTCATCGGGCGTGAACAACGCTTTCTGGCTCGCCTGCAAAACACCACCCAACAATACATGGTGCAACAAATACGAGGTCGATATCGTGGAGGCCCGCAAGGATGTCCGCACCGGAAAAGGCAATGGTCACCTGGCCTATCACGACTGGAAAACCTATCCCTACGCCCTCGACAAGAACGGCAACAAATGCGACATCGCCGCCGGGATCGCTGTCGAACACGATTTCGATAAATACCACGTCTGGGGATTGTGGTATGGCGAGAACGAGATGATCTACTACCTCGACGGCGAAGAACTCTGGCGCGGCAAGACCAGCAAGACCTATCCCGACCAGTACTACACGGGCGTCGGCAAAGCCCCTGAATGGAACCCGCTCGAAGAACAGCGTGCCTACGGCAAATACGGGCAGGAGGACTGGAACTACCTCGGCGGTTACAACGGCGACAAAATGCACATCATCCTGGCTAATATCCCGTGGGGTTCGGCCTGGTCGCCGCTCGTGGACGAGGAAGCAGACGGAACGTGGATGGCCGTGGATTACGTGCGCGTCTACAAACCCGAGGCGCTGCTTGACCCGACACCCGAGACCGATCTTAAAGAACCCCGCACCGAAGTCATGCTTGACAAGGCTTACAGCCTCGCCGAGGAGGGCTGCATCTATTTCAGCACGGAAATTACCAAGAAACCGGGCGAAGAACTGACGCTGACCTTCACCGACACGAACAATGCCCCCGTGGGCAAGGTGATCGTCGATGCCGAAGGATCGTTGCTGACCGGTATCACCCGCCTCACGTCGAGCAAGGTGGCTGCCTCGGTCGTGCAGGGAAAACAGTTGGTCAAAGACAACGAGAAGACGTTGCTCGTCTGCCGCATCACAGCCAAAGCCGCCCGCGGCAAATACGACAAGGATGCCATCAGCGTATGGTGCACCCCGGCAGCCGATGCCTCCAAAACGCCGGAACCCTATTTTTATCCCAATCTGGATGACAACGGCAACACCTCTGCCACGCAGGGCTGGTACATCAACCAGAAGGGCTATTCGGATGAAGTCATCCGTCGTGTCGTCTTTTCTTCGACAACCGGAAAACTCTCCTCTTTCGGACGTTTCCGCGCCGGACGCAATTTCCTTTGTGTAACCCGATAAATATAACCGAAAAATGAAACGCTGGATATCGGGCTGCCTTCTGCTGTTGGCTGGATGCTCTTCGGGAACGATGACAGCTCCGGCGGGAAAACTCTCCGCCGAGGTTTTTATCACAGAGAACGGTTCCCTGGCCTACACCGTGTCGTACAACGGCAGGATGGTCTGCGACACCTCCTCCATGGGTGTCACGATCGACGGTAGCGACACATTTGAAGAGGTATCAATCCGGCTTGCCGCAAGCCGCGAACGCGACGAAAGTTATCCCGTGCGCGGCGTACACGACCTCGCCCGCGACCATGCCCGTGAATATGTCTGGCAGGTGACGCACCGCCCCACGGGATACGTCTACACCCTCGAAACACGGCTCTACGACGATGGATTCGCCTATCGTTTCATCCTCCCGGGCCAGGGTGTCCGCCATATCGGCGGCGAAGCGGCAGAGTGGCGGCTGCCTGCCGACAGCCGGGTCTGGTTTGCCGAGCGGAACTCGGCGTGGAAACTGCTGACCTATGCCGGTGAATGGACCTCTGCCCCGGCTTCGGAACTGGCCACAGTATCCTCCCAGGGACCCGTACAGACCATGCCGCTGCTCTATGAAACCGCGGACGGATTGCATCTGATGGTCACCGAAGCCGCACTCTACGAATACAGCGGTATGCGCCTGCGTGCCGGTCGGGACGGCAGTCTGCGCGCCGATTTTACCGAAAAGGAGGGTTTCGACCTCCGCGACACCGTCACTACGCCGTGGCGTGTACTGATCGTCGCCGGGGACCTCGACCGGTTGGTCAATACGGACATCGTCACCAACCTCAACCCGGCGCCCGACCCTGAACTTTTCGGCGACACGTCGTGGATACGCCCCGGGCGGTCGCTTTGGAGCTGGTGGAGCGGCATCGACGGCCGTTACATGACCGTCGAGGGCGAACGGGCCGTCATCGACCTCACCGCCGAAATGGGATATGAATATTCGACGCTCGACGAAGGGTGGGAGGACCTTGCGGACAAATGGGCGACGCTTCGGGAAATGGCGGATTACGCGGCTGAAAAAGGCGTCGGACTCTTCGTATGGCGGCATTGGGAGAAGCTGAACGACCCGGCGGAAGATTACCTCCAAATGCGTTCGTTCATGGACAGCGTCGCCGGCTGCGGCGTAAAGGGTTTGAAGATCGACTTCATGAACGGCGAAGGACTCCGCCAGGTCCGTTTCACGACGACCGTGCTCGAAAACGCCGCCCGCCGTCGTCTGCTGGTCAATTTCCACGGATGTCAGAAGCCCTCGGGAGAGATCCGCACCTATCCCAACGAACTCACCCGCGAAGGAGTCCGGGGCATGGAGCTCAACCGGATCACAGCCAATTACCTCGCACGCATGCATGCCGCAGGAACCCCCGTCACCGACCGTCCCTATGTCCCGGGCAACGAGAACCAGAACATCCCGGCCTCTCACAATGCCGCACTGCCCTTCACCCGCTGCGTGACAGGTCCTGCCGACTACACACCCATAGGTTTCTCGATGCCCGGCGACGTCCTTCCGGCTCAACAACTGGCTTGCGCCTACTTGATCCCTTCGCCGCTGATGACGCTGGCCGAGAATCCCTTCTACCTCTTCCGTGAGAAGCGCCTTCGTCCGGCATTGGAGTTTTTACGCGAGCTTCCTGTCTGTTGGAACGAAACCGTCGTATTGCCGCAAAGCCGTGTCGGTAGCCTGGCCGCTCTCGCCCGCCGCAATGGAGAGATGTGGTATCTGGCCATCGCAACCGCAGAAGCCGCTCAAGAGACCTTCAAGTTGGATTTTCTCGCCAAAGGGAACTATACAATGGTCCTGCTCGAAGAGGACGGCAAAGGAGGATTCCGCCGCACGGAACGCCCCGTCGCAGCCGAAGACTTGCTCCCGCTCGATCTGCCTCGAAACGGAGGAGCCGTCGCCCGCTTCATTCGCTGATAACGAAAAAAGCGCCTGAACGATTCAGGCGCTTTTTTCGGTCTAGTTGACAAAAAGTCGGATGGATGCGTGTCAAAAATTCTCTATGTTATATCACGATTAACACACCCTAACAAGTTCTACACTATTCCGATGCGTTTTTGACCGTCTTCGAGGACACAAACGAGACGGCCGTAAATTTGCCAACTCCCGAAAAGGAATCTGCCCATATTTGCACTGGATTGAAACCAAGAGATAGGTACTGATGGCAACATAGATCTGTATCCTCACAGCGTTCTCCGTTGTACCCCCAAATTTCATTATCTTGAGGTGCCGCTTGAGCCACTTGAAGAACAACCCTATCTGCCAGCGATTCTTGTATAACTCGGCAACCATAAGCGCTGATATGTGCATAGCATTTGTCAAGAATACAAACTCTCGGCACTGCTCATCATTGCAGTAACGCACCAATCTCAATGACTTTGGATAGTCCTTTGATGACTTATAGGTGGTCATTTCAATCGTACTGTCCGAAAGCACATTTTGAGGCAGCTTGCGCCGCCATTTGATAGCCTTGTATTGCAGATTCGTCTTTGCCCGGACTACGAAATACGCTCCTATTTGATGTATGCTATAGAGTTATGCAAACTTATTATAAGCACGGAAATATATAGCAAGAGTCTGTTTCATAGGAGATCTTACTCATTTGAGTTGAAAGATGTCCGTTGTACATCGTCTTCGTGCTTCGCCGACAAGATGGTAGGCATACTCCTCAAAGATGCGATAATCCCTATCTTGATTTGCTCGTGCGAGTGATGATTTAGATATGTTCTTACTCATACCCAAGTGGTAACATTGGAGTGATGAGCTTCGAGAGAGACAATCAAATCACGCAGACTTTCACAATTGGAGAGCTGTCCGAACATCCTTGCAAGAAACTGATTCCAGCAAGTCAGGTGCTTGACATAGCGGTCACCGTTGTACTTGGCAACGATGCGATTGAACCTACTCCTATCAAGAAATGCGACTAACTGGGCAAAACAAACTTATCTTGAAACATAATGCGGTTGTAATAAACCTACCGTAAAGTTAAAATTTCATTCGCTCGGAAATACATACAACTAACTATATTTCAATAATTTCAAAGAACAGAACTCACCTTTAATGGGACAGTAGTGTTAATTTTTAACCTGTACTTAAGTTTATGGGACACTAATGATTTGTTATTTAAGTTGAAAAATGTTTTATTAACCAGACATTGATTCGACTGCCCTTCTTGTTCAGCCTTGTTTTATTCGCTGTGGAATGCGGAAACAAGAAGAGTGCGCCCGAAAAGCCCCCGCAGGTCGAGATCGCCCGTGTTATGGAAGGCAAAAGCGACTCGCTTAAGGTGTTCTTTGATATTCCCGGTTCGTAAAACCGCAATGTCCTGATTCAACAAGACATCCCTTTGCCATCAACTTTACAAATTTGCTCATCCCGAAAATTATTCATATCATGCAATTGGTTATTTGAAACACGGTATTTGAGCGCAACAAACTGAAAACAAACCGGTACCTTCTCGTCACCTATTTTCCCATACAAAAATGTAACGACTTGATAAATCAAGTCGTTACATCATTTTAATCCCTCACCCTTTCGGGAGCGGCTTTTTTCGATATGTACACGAAGGGCAACTGCCCGGCGACACGTCGTCGCCATAGCCCCCCCCTTCGTCTTCGGCTACTGCGCCTGCTGGAGCGACTCCAGATCGGCCTTCGAACCGACTACGAGGTCGTCGTAGTCGCGCAGGCCCGTACCGCCGGGGATCAGGTGACCGCAGATCACGTTCTCCTTGAGGTTCTCCAGCGGATCGACCTTGGCCTGGATGGCCGCCTCGTTCAGCACCTTGGTCGTCTCCTGGAACGAAGCCGCCGAGATGAAGCTCGAAGTCTGGAGTGCGGCGCGGGTGATACCCTGCAACACCTGGGTCGAAGTCGCGGGCACGATGTCGCGCACCTGCACCGGCTGCTGATCGCGGCGCTTGAGGCTCGAATTCTCGTCGCGCAGCTTACGCAGCGAAACGATCTGCCCGGGCTGCAACGATGTCGAATCGCCCGCGTCGGTGACGACCACCTTGTCGTACAACTCATCGTTCACATCCATGAACTCCCACTTGTCGACAACCTGATCCTCGAAGAAACGGGTGTCTCCCGGGTCCTCGATCTTCACCTTGTTCATCATCTGGCGGACGATGACCTCGAAGTGCTTGTCGTTGATCTTCACACCCTGCATGCGGTATACCTCCTGCACCTCGTTGACGATGTACTCCTGCACCTTCGTCGGGCCGAGGATATTGAGGATGTCGCTCGGGGTGATCGCACCGTCCGACAGCGGGCTGCCGGCCTTCACGTAGTCGTTCTCCTGCACGATGATCTGACGCGACAGGGGAACCAGATAGCGTTTCACGTCGCCCTGCTTCGAGGTGATGATGATCTCGCGGTTACCGCGCTTGATCTTGCCGAACGCCACCTCGCCGTCGATCTCCGATACGATGGCGGGGTTCGACGGGTTGCGGGCCTCGAACAGCTCCGTAACACGCGGCAGACCGCCGGTGATGTCGCCGCCCGACTTGCCGACGGCGCGCGGAATCTTGATCAGGATGTCGCCGGCCTTGATGCGGGCGTTGTCCTTCACGACCACGTGGGCGCCCACGGGCAGGTTGTACTGCTTGACCTCCAGACCTTCGCGGTCGACGATCTTGATGACGGGGTTCTTGGTCTTGTCCTTCGACTCGATCACGACCTTCTCCGAAAGGCCCGTCTGCTCGTCGCGCTCGTCGCGGTAGGTGATACCCTCGATAACGCTCTCGTAGGAGGCCTTACCCTCGTACTCCGAAATGATAACGGCGTTGTAGGGGTCCCACTCGCAGATCAGGTCGCCCTTCTTGACCTCGGAGCCGTCCGCCATGAAGAGCGTCGCGCCGTAGGGCAGGTTGTGCGTATAGAGGACGATGTCGGTCTTGGGGTCGACGATGCGGAACTCCGACTGACGCGAAATCACGATGTCGATCGCCTCGCCGGCTGCATTCTTGCCCTTGACGGTGCGCAGCTCGTCGATCTCCAGACGGCCTTCGTATTTCGAAACGACGTTGGTCTCGACAGCCGTGCCGCCGGCCACACCGCCGACGTGGAACGTACGCAGGGTCAGCTGCGTACCCGGCTCGCCGATGGACTGCGCGGCGATGACGCCGACGACCTCGCCCTTCTGAACCATGCGGGCCGTGGCCAGGTTGCGGCCGTAGCACTTCGCGCAGACGCCGCGGCGCGACTCGCAGGTCAGCACCGAACGGATCTCCACCGACTCCAGCGGCGATTTCTCGATGGCTTCGGCGATCGGCTCGGTGATCTCCTCGCCGGCCTTGCAGATCACCTCGCCGGTCAGCGGGTGAATCACGTCGTTCAGGGCCACACGGCCCAGAATACGGTCGTAGAGGGTCTGCACCACGTCGTCGTTGCGCTTGATGGCCGTAGCCGTCAGGCCGCGCAGCGTGCCGCAGTCCTCCTCGTTGATGATCACGTCCTGCGCCACATCCACCAGACGGCGCGTCAGGTAACCTGCGTCGGCCGTCTTCAGGGCGGTGTCGGCAAGACCCTTACGGGCGCCGTGGGTCGAAATGAAGTACTCCAGCACCGAAAGTCCCTCCTTGAAGTTCGAGAGAATCGGGTTCTCGATGACCTGCTGGCCACCCTCGACGCCCGACTTCTGCGGCTTGGCCATCAGACCGCGCATACCGCTCAACTGACGGATCTGCTCCTTCGAACCACGGGCGCCGGAGTCGAGCATCATGTATACCGGGTTGAAACCGTCGTTGTCCTTGATCAGCGTTTCGATCACGGCCTTCGTCAGCTTGGTATTGATATTCGTCCAGACGTCGATGATCTGGTTGTAACGCTCGTTGTTGGTGATAAGACCCATGTTGTAGTCCTCCATGATGGAGTCCGAACGTTCGTAGCCCTCCTGCACGAGCTTCTCCTTCTCTTCGGGGATGATCACGGCATCGAGGTTGAACGACAGACCGCCGCGGAAGGCCATCCGGTAACCCATATTCTTGATGTCGTCGAGGAACGCGGCCACCTTGTCGGCACCGGCCTTCTTCATCACCACGGCGATGATGTCGCGCAGCGAACGCTTCGTCAGAATCTCGTTGATGTAACCCACCTCCTTGGGAACCACCTGGTTGAAGAGGATGCGGCCGATGGTCGTCTCCTTCAGCACGCGCACCTCGTTACCCTGCTCGTCCAAATCGTCGACCATGCACTTCACGATGGCGTGCAGGTCGGCCCGGCCCTCGTTGTAGGCGATGATCGCCTCCTCGGCGCCGTAGAATACGCGGCCTTCGCCCTTCACGCCCTTGCGGGGCTTGGTGATGTAGTAGAGACCGAGGACCATGTCCTGCGAAGGGACCGTGATCGGCGCGCCGTTCGCGGGATTGAGGACGTTGTGCGAACCCAGCATCAGCAGCTGGGCCTCCAGGATGGCGGCGTTGCCCAGCGGCAGGTGTACGGCCATCTGGTCGCCGTCGAAGTCGGCGTTGAACGCCGTACATGCCAGCGGGT